>Ga0153917_1000341_pt1 | contig 34627 bp, 32 predicted proteins | sample TSFL001MetaG_FD_104695 | JGI IMG/M metagenome (GOLD analysis project Ga0153917, IMG submission 104695) | Attine ant fungus gardens microbial communities from Florida, USA - TSFL001 MetaG | ecosystem: Host-associated > Fungi > Mycelium > Unclassified | place: USA: Florida, Paynes Creek Historic... | reverse complement strand
GTTGTTTAACGAGATCGACATTACCGATTTGAGCTTGTCCGCCTGGTGTCATACTTTTACTTACTCAGTGACGACCTCGTTACCATTAACGATGGTCTTAATAATTTTATAATCGTGTGTGAAGGCTGTCAGGTTTGCAATCATACCTGGCGCAATCCCACCGAGCTGTTTATCCACGCCCATCGCGCGAGCCGGATACAGTGTTGCCATACGCAGCACTTCATCAAGCGCGATACCGCAATGCTCGACCAGGTTACGCACCCCTTCGATCATGGTCAGCGCAGAGCCACTCAGCGTGCCGTTTTCGTCCACACACAGTCCATTGCGGTAGTATATTGTTTTACCAGCAAAAATGAACTGGTCAATATCTGCCCCTGCCGGTGCGGTTGCATCTGTTACCAGACACAGCTTATCGCCTTTCAGGCGCTTGGCATTGCGGATGTTGGTGTAATCGACGTGTAACCCATCGGCAATAATGCCGCAGTAGACGTCTGGCTCATCCAGAATCGCGCCGACCAGCCCCGGTTCACGACCGGTGATGTATGGCATGGCATTATAAAGGTGGGTTGCGAAGGTAATGCCTGCGCGGAAGCCGATTTTAGCTTCTTTCAGCGTGGCATTAGAGTGGCCGGCAGACACCACAATCCCGGCCGCAGCCAGTTTGCTGATAACCTCTGGCCCGGTCATTTCTGGTGCCAGCGTCACTTTGGTGATTACATCGGCGTTGGCACACATGTAATCGACAAGCTCCGCGTCCGGTTTACGCACATAATCCGGGTTATGGGTGCCTTTCTTGACCATGTTCAGCCACGGTCCTTCCAGGTGCAGACCCAGCGCCTGATTAGGGTATTTTGCCAGGTACTCGCGCATCACGCGGATACCTTTTTTCATCAGTTCATCGCTGCTGGTGATAAGCGTTGGCAGATAGCTGGTGCAGCCCGATTTTTCATTGGCTTTTTGCATGATTTCCAGCGTTTCAACGGTCACTGCTTCTGCGGTGTCGTTAAACTGCACGCCGCCGCAGCCGTTAAGCTGAACGTCGATAAAACCGGGGGAGATAATTGCTCCATTGAGTGAGCGCTGTTCAATCTCCGGCGGCAATTCAGCCAACGGACAGATACGTTCAATCAGGCCATTCGCGATAACAATCGCGTGGTCATCCAGAATTTCATGGCCGGTATAAATCCGACCGTGGGTTAAAGCATACATAACGACCCCCGGTTTAAAAATGCGACCGCCTCTTCGCAAAGAGGCGGTTATTCAATTACAGATCTTTGATGTTCTCAGCTTCTAACTCGTTGAAGTATTTCAGCGTCTTCACTTTCAGTTCCATGGTGGACGGCTCGTCGCACACAATAACTGATTTCGGATGCAGCTGGAGGCAGCTGATGGTCCACATGTGGTTAACGTTGCCTTCAACGGCCGCCTGGAGCGCCTGCGCTTTCACGCCGCCCAGCACCAGAATCATCACTTCTTCGGCATCCAGCAGGGTGCCCACGCCAACGGTCAGGGCGTATTTTGGAACCTGGTTAACGTCGCCGTCAAAGAAGCGTGAGTTTGCCACGCGAGTGTCATGGGTCAGGGTTTTAATACGCGTACGGGAAGCCAGAGATGATGCTGGTTCGTTAAACGCGATATGCCCATCGTTACCCACGCCACCCATGAACAGGTGGATTTTACCGTATGCGCGGATTTTTTCTTCGTACTGACGGCATTCCGCATCAATATCAGGCGCGTTTCCATTCAACAGGTTAATATTTTCAGCAGGGATATCAACGTGATCAAAGAAGTTGCGGTGCATGAAGCTGTGATAGCTCTCAGGATGTTCCTTTGGCAGGCCAACATATTCATCCATGTTGAAGGTCACAACATGTTTGAAGCTAACCTGGCCCGCTTTGTGCATTTCAACCAATGCTTTGTATGCAGTCAGCGGTGTGCCGCCAGTCGGAAGACCAAGAACGAAAGGACGATCGGCGGTCGGTTTGAACGCATTAATGCGGTTAACGATATGACGAGCGGCCCATTTACCGACTTGTTCAGCTGTTGCCAGGGGAATCAGTCTCATTGTTCACCTCTAGAGTTAAAGTAAAAAAGTGGGCGGATGGTTATCGAACCTGAACTAAGAGTAACCTGGAACCTGTCAGGCTGGATGAATCCGTCTTGATTTTTTGAATGATAAAATAAGTTTTCACTGTTAGCCAGTGAAAGGGAGGGTTAATAACGATATTTGGTGACAAAAATCACAAAAAATACGCGTTTAATTTGCGATACGAATTAATTTTTCACACACTCAGAATGCCAGTGAATCATCAACCGTATGTATAGGTTAGTGACACAATAAAAACACAGCTGAGAACGTGCCTTAAACGGGGTCTCATAGGGGGAAGAAAGTGAGTATTCTAGGTTATTTACAAAAGGTTGGCCGCGCGCTTATGGTGCCGGTTGCCACGCTGCCTGCCGCAGCGATATTAATGGGTATCGGTTACTGGATTGACCCGGTAAGTTGGGGCGGTGATAACGCTCTGGCAGCACTGTTTATTAAATCGGGCTCCGCCATTATCGATCACATGTCAGTCCTGTTCGCGATTGGTGTGGCTTATGGTATGTCCAAAGATAAAGACGGTGCAGCTGCGCTGACCGGCTTTGTCGGTTTCCTGGTGTTAACCACCCTCTGCTCCCCAGCAGCGGTATCCATGATTCAGAAAATCCCTCTGGATCAGGTTCCTGCCGCATTCGGGAAAATTGAAAACCAGTTCGTGGGTATCCTCGTCGGTATTATCTCTGCGGAACTGTACAACCGCTTTAGCGGCGTTGAGCTGCCAAAAGCGCTGTCCTTCTTCAGCGGTCGCCGTCTGGTGCCGATTCTTACCTCTTTCCTGATGATTGCTGTCGCATTCATCATGATGTACATCTGGCCGGTTATCTTTGACGGTCTGGTGAACTTCGGTGAGCACATTCAGAAACTGGGTTCTGTCGGTGCGGGCGTGTATGCGTTCTTCAACCGTCTGTTGATCCCGGTTGGCCTGCACCACGCGCTGAACTCCGTATTCTGGTTTGACGTTGCTGGTATTAACGATATTCCTAATTTCCTGGGTGGCGCACAGTCCATCGAAGCAGGTAAAGCGGTTGTGGGTATCACCGGTCGTTACCAGGCGGGCTTCTTCCCAATCATGATGTTCGGCCTGCCGGGTGCAGCGCTGGCTATCTACCACTGCGCGCGTCCAGAGAACAAAGCGAAAGTGCTGGGTATCATGATGGCGGGTGCGTTCGCAGCCTTCTTCACTGGTATCACCGAGCCGCTGGAATTCTCCTTCATGTTCGTGGCACCAGTACTTTACGTGATCCACGCCGTGCTGACCGGTATCTCTGTGTTCATCGCCGCGAGTATGCAGTGGATTGCCGGTTTCGGCTTCAGTGCGGGGCTGGTGGATATGGTGCTTTCTTCCCGTAACCCGCTGGCGACCCACTGGTGGATGCTGATCCCACAAGGTCTGGTGTTCTTCGCTATCTACTACGTGGTGTTCCGTTTCACTATCACCAAATTCAACCTGATGACCCCGGGTCGTGAACTGGCTGTTGCCGGTAGCGAAGCGGATGGTCAGGACGTGAATGTGAGCGCGGATAAAGACCAGGACGTTGCAGGTCTGGCGCGTCAGTACATTGCCGCTGTTGGTGGCTCTGACAACCTGACCGGTATCGATGCGTGCATCACCCGTCTGCGTCTGAACGTAAAAGACTCTTCCCTGGTGAACGAAGCGCTGGCAAAACGCCTGGGTGCATCCGGTGTTATCCGTCTGAACAAAACCAGCGTGCAGATTATCGTTGGCTTCGTGGCAGAAAAAATTGCTAACGCCATGAAAACCACCGGGCCGGTAGCGGCAGCGGCAGCAACCTCTGCTCCAGCAGCAGCAGCGGCGCCAGCGGCAGCAAAACCTCAGGCTGTACCAAACGCAACCACCATTGCTGCACTGGTTTCCCCAGTGACCGGTGAAGTGGTTGCCATTGAGCAGGTTCCTGACGAAGCCTTCGCCAGCAAAGCGGTCGGTGACGGTGTGGCGGTGAAACCAACGGAAAAAACCGTGGTATCTCCGGCAGCCGGTACGATTGTGAAGATCTTCAACACTAACCATGCGTTCTGTCTTGAAACCGAAAAAGGCGCGGAAATCGTCGTCCACATGGGCATCGATACCGTAGCGCTGAACGGGAAAGGCTTTACCCGCCTGGTAGAAGAGGGGGCAGAAGTGGTCGCAGGTCAGCCGATTCTGGAAATGGATCTGGACTTCCTGAATGCCAACGCACGCTCCATGATTAGCCCGGTTGTGTGCAGCAACATCGACGACTTCAGCGGCCTGGTGCTTCAGGCGAAAGGTCAGGTGGTTGCAGGTCAGACACCACTGTATGAGATTAAAGGCAAGTAATCGCTCCTGAGTAGAGTCATGCCTTAAGCGGCGGGGGTTATCCTCCGCCGCTTTTTTTTGCAGCATTTGCCCCCATTATTTACGTCCTGGACGTTTTAAAGGGTTGTCACTGCGCCCTGCTTATAAGATCATATGCCGTTATACGTTGTTTACGCTTTGAGGAACCTACGATGAGTGAGGCTGAAGCCCGCCCGAGTAACTTTATTCGTCAGATCATCGATGAAGATCTGGCCAGTGGTAAGCACACCACAATTCATACCCGTTTTCCGCCGGAGCCGAATGGCTACCTGCATATTGGTCATGCGAAATCCATCTGCCTGAACTTTGGCATTGCGCAAGACTATAAAGGGCAGTGCAACCTGCGTTTCGATGACACCAACCCAGTAAAAGAAGACATCGAATACGTTGAGTCCATCAAGAACGACGTGCAATGGCTGGGCTTCAACTGGTCTGGCGATATCTGCTACTCCTCTGACTATTTCGATCAGCTGTTTGCTTACGCAGTAGAGCTTATTAATAAAGGTCTGGCGTATGTCGACGAGCTTTCTGCCGACGAAATCCGTGAATACCGCGGCTCGCTCACCGCGCCGGGTAAAAACAGCCCGTACCGCGACCGTAGCGTAGAAGAGAACCTGGCGCTGTTTGAAAAAATGCGTGCCGGTGGTTTCGAAGAAGGTAAGGCGTGTCTGCGTGCCAAAATCGATATGGCGTCACCGTTTATCGTGATGCGCGATCCGGTGCTGTACCGCATTAAGTTCGCGGAACACCACCAGACCGGCAACAAGTGGTGCATCTACCCGATGTACGATTTTACCCACTGCATCAGCGATGCGCTGGAAGGGATCACCCACTCACTGTGTACGCTGGAGTTCCAGGACAACCGTCGTCTGTACGACTGGGTGCTGGATAACATCACCATTCCTGTGCATCCGCGTCAGTACGAGTTCTCTCGTCTGAATCTGGAATATACCGTGATGTCCAAGCGTAAGCTTAACCTGCTGGTCACTGACAAGCACGTTGAAGGCTGGGATGACCCACGTATGCCGACCATCTCTGGCCTGCGTCGTCGTGGTTATACCTCTGCGTCCATTCGCGAGTTCTGCAAACGTATCGGCGTGACCAAGCAGGATAACACCATTGAGATCGCCTCTCTGGAATCCTGCATCCGTGAAGATCTGAACGAAAATGCACCACGTGCGATGGCTGTTATCGATCCGGTTAAACTGGTTATCGAAAACTATCCGCAGGGTGAAAGCGAGCTGGTGTCCATGCCTAACCATCCGAGCAAGCCGGAAATGGGCAGCCGTGACGTGCCGTTCAGCGCTGATATCTGGATCGACCGTGCTGACTTCCGCGAAGAAGCGAACAAGCAGTACAAGCGTCTGGTGCTGGGTAAAGAGGTGCGTCTGCGTAACGCGTACGTGATCAAAGCTGAGCGCGTAGAGAAAGATGCAGAAGGCAATATCACCACTATCTTCTGTACCTATGATGCAGAGACTCTGAGCAAAGATCCGGCTGATGGCCGTAAAGTGAAAGGCGTTATCCACTGGGTGAGCGCAGCACACGCGTTGCCGGTTGAGATCCGCCTGTACGACCGTCTGTTCAGCGTACCTAACCCAGGTGCAGCGGATGACTTCCTGGCAACCATCAACCAGGAATCTCTGGTTATCAAGCAGGGCTTTGCCGAACCTTCACTGAAAAACGCTGAAATCAGTAAAGCGTACCAGTTTGAGCGTGAAGGTTACTTCTGCCTGGACAGCCGTTACAGCACCGCAGAAAAACCGGTATTTAACCGTACTGTGGGTCTGCGTGATACCTGGGCCAAAGTCGGCGAATAATAACGCTTGCCTGGTCAATGAGAAACAAACGCCGCTTATTGCGGCGTTTTTTTTATTTAATGATCATGCCATTAACGCCATGGCGAAAGAAATATCGCTAAATAAGGAGGTCAATGAGCTGCTACTTATTTTTCTCAAAAAAAGTTTGAGGATTTACGGAAAGCCAGAACCGGTGGAAATAAACGCAAACCTCTCTAATTAGCCTCTGAATTTAATGGCTTTCCCGCGTGAAATCTCGCTTTGCGCGAAATGTTACAAACTACTACCAATTATGTGCACTTCGTCATAATCCTGACTTTTGCCCGCTAAAAAGCATTGATAATTCGCGTCGCGAAAAATACCCTAAAGACGGTAGTTAATTCGAGGGTATTTCTAACTACCCCTGACCATTTGGTCTTTTATATTTTTCGCCGTTTTAGGCGTTTTAATTCGTCAAAGAGGAATAATCTATGCGTACGTTCAGTGGCAAACGTAGTGCGCTGGCGCTGGCTATTGCCGGTGTGACAGCAATGTCGGGCCTGGTTGTCGCTCCAGAAGCTAAGGCGGCAGGTTTCATCGATGATTCTACTCTCACGGGCGGTATCTATTACTGGCAGCGTGAACGTGACCGTAAAGACGTCACCGAAGACAAATACAAAACTAACCTTTCTCACTCCACCTGGAACGCCAACCTGGATTTCCAGTCTGGTTATGCCGCCGATATGTTCGGTCTGGATATTGCGGCATTCACCGCAATTGAAATGGCAGAAAATGGCGACAGCGGCCACCCGAACGAAATTGCATTCTCTTCCAGCAACAAAGCATATAAAGAAGACTGGTCAGGGGATAAGAGCGGAGTCAGCCTCTATAAAGCGGCTGCGAAATTCAAATATGGCCCGGTATGGGCACGTGCAGGTTATATTCAGCCAACCGGACAAACGCTGTTAGCGCCGCACTGGAGCTTTATGCCTGGTACTTATCAGGGTGCAGAAGCTGGCGCGAATTTTGACTATGGCGACGCGGGTGCATTGAGCTTCTCGTATATGTGGACCAACGAGTATAAAGCGCCGTGGCATATCGAGATGGATAAGTTTTACCAGAACGATAAAAAAACCAAAGTTGATTATCTTCACTCGCTGGGTGCGAAGTACGATTTCAAAAACGACCTGGTTCTTGAAGCCGCATTTGGTCAGGCTGAAGGCTATATCGACCAGTATTTTGCCAAAGCAAGCTACAAGTTTGATATTGCAGGCAGTCCGTTGAGCACCAGCTATCAGTTCTACGGTACGCGCGACAAAGCCAGCAGCGGTACGGTAAATGATATTTACGACGGCACGGCGTGGTTGCAGGCGTTAACCTTCGGCTACAAAGTGGGCCAGGTCGATTTACGTCTTGAAGGGACATGGGTGAAGGCCGAAGGCCAGCAGGGTTACTTCCTGCAACGTATGACCCCAACGTACGCCTCTTCAAATGGTCGTCTGGATATCTGGTGGGATAACCGTTCAGACTTCAACGCCGATGGCGAAAAAGCCGTCTTCTTCGGTGCCATGTATGACCTGAAAAACTGGAATCTGCCAGGCTGGGCGGTGGGGGCTTCCTACGCTTACGCATGGGATGCGAAACCAGGCGATATGGCCACACCAGATGCATATTACGACCCGAACTATCGCCTGAAAGAGTCCTCTTACAGCCTGGATGCGATCTACACCCTTCAGGATGGTCGCGCGAAAGGCACGATGTTCAAACTGCACTTCACTCAGTACGACAACCACTCCGATATCCCAAGTTACGCGGGCGGTTACGGCAACATCTTCCAGGATGAACGTGACGTGAAATTCATGGTTATTGCCCCGTTCACAATCTTCTGATGAACAGACCGGCGGGTTAAGTCCCGCCGGAATGGAGACTGGAAATGATGAAAAAAATCATAATTGTCGCGATGCTGGCATCGGGGCTGGTGGGTTGTGTACAGACTCAGGCACCGAAAGAAGATTCGCGTCTGAAAGAGGCTTACAGCGCCTGTATTAATACTGCTGAAGGCTCGCCAGAGAAAGTCGAAGCCTGCCAGAGCGTGCTTAATGTGCTGAAGAAGGAGAAGGCGCATGAGCAGTTCGCAACTCAGGAAAACGTCCGCGTGATGGATTACCAGGCCTGTATCCAGGCGCGTAAAACCGGAAACGATCAGGAAGTGGCAAAACGTTGCGATCAGATCTGGAAAGAAATTCGTAGCAATAACAGTAATTAACTCGCGATTATCATACCCGGTGGCGCTGCGCTTACCGGCCTGGAACGTTGTCATAGCCCGGTAGGCATAACGCCACCGGGCTTTTTTATGCCAGAAAGCCGTCCCCGAAGGGACGGCTCTGGGTTACTTGGTCTGAGTCATTACGTTGACCTGGAAGGTATTACTGGAGATGTTAATCCCTGGGCCTTCGGAGGCAAAGAACGACTTCAGAACAACGAGCAACACCACCGTTAAGATGGAATTTCTCATTTCTTCGCTCCTTTTCTGGAGCTATTGGCAAATAATAGAGGATTATCCGCTGGTTCTCATCGTTCACCAGAGCGGCGAATCATGCGTCCTGATGTCGCTGGAGGCGTACAATTCGCTTGGGGAAACCGCATATCTGATGCGCTCACCGACGAACGCCAAACGCCTGATGAACTCTATTGAGAACTTTTAAGCTGGTGGCTCAATGCACATCTGACCATCTTCAGTACTCAAAGCGAGCCATTTTCTGATTTTTTTCGAAAATAGAACCCGCCCGTTATCCTTGGTATTAATAAGGGTTTAGCCTTGCCCTTATTTGATTAAGGGATTATGAAATGGACACAGTAGAGGAACTTGGCGGGACGTATTTCTATCACGGGAATGCAAACGTATCCCCACAGGAGCTTTTTTTGCTGATATTCGTAGAGGGTTTGGCGAACCATCTGGGCGTAACAGTGGAGACTGCTGCAACCATCCTGGCGGGTCAACCTATTTTGCCCAAGCGTAAGGTGCTGGGTGCCTCAGGTTCGCGTACAAGTATTGCCTCCAGGGTGGCGCGCCGTATTTTAAAGGGCGTCCGTTTTCCTGAAGGTGTGAGGGTGGAGACTATCATTGGTATGGGTAGATCAAGGCAGACAAATAATGTTGGGGCAGTTGTAGGAAGGGCGGTTCCGTTTGTTGGCTATGCCCAGGCGGTGATCATCTTTGCCCTTGTGGCCAAAGAAACCAGAAACAAGTACAACCTCATAGCCCGACCGAAAGATCGGATTGCCTGGACATATTTCTAATGTTGTTGCCAGATGAGCAGGAGTTTTTAGATTACATCACTGAGAACTACAGTGAGCGCAAGCGTCCAGCCCAGAAAGATTGGAGCTTTCAGGAGCATTTCAATCTTGTACCCGAAGATTTAGAGGATATGCTGCTCGACCTTTTCAACCGGTATGGGATTGAGTACAGCAAGTTTGTCATGGACAACTACTTTGAGCCGGAACTGTTTTGGTTTCAGTTTGGGCTGAGAAAGAAGTTTCGTGATCGTCAGTACAAGCCGCTGACTCTCGAAATGTTTATTGAGTCTGCCAAAGCAGGTTACTGGCTGTATGACTAAGGGCTTTGCGCCCCTTACGATGTTTACACGGACTGGCGTTCGTTCCAGGCGTCACTAAAGATAATATTCCCGTCGTTATGCTTCCAGGTAATCTTCTCGTAATGCAGTTCGACTGTTTCCATGTGGTTTTCGTTAGGGTTATCGCCTGGAGCCATTGCTGGGGAGATCGAAACGACCCGCACACCTTCAAGTAACATGTTGAAGTATTCCTCCTCCTGACCTTGATAGTTGATGCGGTACCATTTTATTTCAGCTGATACCAGACTCTGGCCGGTGGCTACTGCTTTATAGAGGTATGGGCTTGAGCAATCGAATTCTTTGATGATCAACATAGGTGAGTGCAAGCGGGTACCGGTAATTTTGCCGGTGGCGTTATCTGTTGGGATCATGAGGTTGTGGTGGAACCCTTTAACCTCGATACTGCATTCTCTGTCCTGGACATCAACTCCGCCTTTGATTAATGCACCGCCGTCGTCCTTAAGCCATAAGTAAGCTGGTATAGACATTTTTTCTTATTTCCTTATTTTGTCGAATAATTTCATTGTTAAGAGACAAATAAACTTCGTGTTGAGAAGGTTGGTGGTTATCGGATAAGTGAAGGCAAGCCTATGCCCGTTACAAGCATCGAAGTACAAACCAGATCATGTTTATGGCCAGCACTGTCATTTTCAGATAATGACCATGTTTAAGAAGTTAACTCATGAAAGTTCGGGAAAATTTCCGTATTACCAAAAGGCTTACGGGAACGTCAGCAGATGACGGTAACTCCCGGCAGGTCATCAAACACAGCCGCTGGCTGTTGCTGCGCAATCCGGAAAACCTTCCGGCAGGACATGACGTCAGGCTGTCGGAGTTACTGGCAGTCAATCAGCCGTTAAATACCGTATATGTGCTGAAAGCGGCATAAAGGCGCTGAAGCAGTTCGCTGAAAAACTAAAGGGTAATGTTGGCGAGATAATAGCGAGTGCGAGGCACAGACTAAATAGCAGCGTACTGGAAGGGATGAACAATAAGATCAAGGCGATAAAACGAATGGCATACGGATACCGGGATAACGACGACTTCTTCCTGAAAATAAAAGCAGCGTTCCCCGTAAAGCGCGATGAACCAAAAAAAAAGCCAACCTTTCGGCTGGCTCAGAGTATGAAAAAGGTACTTACTTCGCGTCGTGCGCGTGATCATTTTCGCGGCAATCGCCTTCCGCACAGTGGCCGTACAGGTACAGGCTGTGGTTGGTCAGACGGATGCCATGACGGGCCGCGATTTCACGCTGGCGCGCTTCGATAGAGTCGTCACTAAATTCAATGACCTTGCCACAGTCGAGGCAGATCAGGTGATCGTGGTGGTGCTGCTGGGTCAGTTCGAAAACAGATTTACCGCCTTCGAAGTTATGACGGGTAACAATGCCCGCGTCATCAAACTGGTTCAGCACGCGATAAACGGTTGCCAGCCCAATCTCTTCACCCATGTCGATAAGACGCTTGTAAAGGTCTTCCGCACTGACATGGTGATTGTCTGGCCCCTGAAGCACTTCAAGGATTTTTAACCGAGGAAGCGTAACTTTCAGGCCAGCCTTCTTTAATGCGGTATTGTTGTCAGTCATGCGGAATCTGTCCTGTTGCTAAACGATTCACTTCTAAGGAAGAAGTGACAGAGAATGCACTTGGGATAATGCGTTTCATTATAGAACTGCCATGTCTAAATGAAAACTGCAAGTCTCAAGCAAAGTATGCATATAAAAACGTGGTATCACCAACAAACTTGTTCGATGGCACCCACGTTTTACCAGGGGGATATTGTACAGGTCTGAACGAAAAAGTTAAAAGTTTGTAGCAATTAATTTAATCGGTTTGACCCGTTACGCGGGCGCAACCGGAGTTGCGCCGCTTGTCATCAGGCGTTAAGAATGTCGTCCAGGTTCAACTCTTCGCGGACCTGTTTAACCCATTTTTCAACGCGTTCTGCGGTCAGTTCAGGCTGGCGGTCTTCATCGATAGCCAGACCTACAAAGTGATCGTCGTCGGCCAGCCCTTTAGAGGCTTCGAAATGGTAACCCGCGGTTGGCCAGTGACCCACGATAGCCGCGCCGCGTGGTTCGATGATGTCACGGATGGTGCCCAGCGCATCACAGAAGTATTCTGCGTAGTCTTCCTGATCGCCACAACCGAACAGCGCAACCAGCTTACCGTTGAAATCAACTTCTTCCAGAGTCGGGAAGAAATCATCCCAGTCGCACTGTGCTTCGCCGTAGTACCAGGTTGGAATACCCAGCAGCAGGATGTCATAACCTTCGAGATCTTCTTTGCTGCTCTTGGCAATGTCATGCACATCGGCAACATCTTTACCGAGCTGTTTTTGAATGTTTTTTGCGATATTTTCGGTATTGCCGGTATCACTGCCGAAGAAAATGCCGATGATTGCCATGAGTAAAATAACCTCTTGAAACTTAATGGTATGGTGGCGCAATTTGTCCACGGATAAGGGCAATAATAGCAGAACAGACAACCCTGCGGAAACAGCTATCACGCAGGACTGCACTCTGTGCTACATGAAAAGGGTGAGAAAGGGAGTTTTCTGACTTATGCCTTGCTGTGCAATTTTTCGAGTTGCGCGATCAACATCTCTTCAATCAGCTCGCTGCGGCTGATATCACGGGCGCTGGCAAGCTCGTTGAGTGCATCAACGGCATCGGCGTTGAGTTTCAGTTCGACACGCTTAAGCCCACGATTTTTATCGCGTTTAAGCTGGTTGCGTTTATTAATACGCAGCTGTTCATCGCGCGAAAGCGGATTTGTCTTGGGTCGTCCCGGGCGACGCTCATTCGCGAACAGATCTATTGTCGTGCGGTCCGTTTGTTCTTTGGCCATGATTTTGAGACTTCGGGGGAAAACAAGCCGCCCTGCTATTGCCCGGGCGATAAGCGCGCCATCATACATCACCCACATCGGCACGCCAACGACTGGAAGCCCGCTGGCTTCCAGTCGCTGCCTTTTTAATCAATTCGCAGTATCAGAGAGATAGCGGCGGATTGCGCGAAGCACCGCTTCTGGTTTTTCAGCGTGAACCCAGTGCCCGGCTCCGGCGATAACATGAGCGCGCGCTTCGGGGAACTGCCTGATCAATTCATCACGGCAGGCTTCGGTGACATACGGCGAATTGCCGCCGCGTACAAACAGGGTAGGGTGTTGCCATGCCGGAACCGGCTGCCAGCCGACGATTTCTGAATATTGATCCCACAGCACCGGCACGTTGAAGCGCCACTGGCCGTCAACAAACGATTTCAGCAGAAACTGCACCACGCCTTCTTCATTAAGATGTTCGCGCATAATGGCTGCGGCCTGCTGGCGGGTGGAAACACCGGCACCGGTCACCGCATTGATAGCGGCAAAAATCTCATCGTGGCGACGCACGTCATAATCCACGGGCGCAACGTCAATCACCACCAGGCCATTAATGCGCTCCGGGGCGAGCGCGGTCAGGGCCATAACGGCTTTGCCTCCCATTGAATGCCCGATCAGCGTCACCTTTTCGAGGTGATTGGCATCCAGCGTATCCAGAAGATCCTGCGCCATTGCGGCGTACGTCATTTCTGGCGAGCGCCCGGAAAGGCCGTGGTTACGCATATCCACCTGCAAAATATCGTGATCGCTAACCAGATCCCGAGCCAGCACACCCAGGTTATCCAGGCTGCCAAAAAGGCCGTGAACCAGTACGATGGGAGAATTATTGTTCGGCGATTGTGCAGATTGCGCTCGGGTATTCAATTTCATGGCAAAGTTCTTTTTTTACGTATGTCAGGTTAGGGTATCATGTTGACCATTCTGCCGCCCGGCTGCAAGGATCCAGTTTAATCTGACTTTTGCCGCCAACCTGGCTTGACGCTATCCGCTGTTGGGATTTGACCTTATAATCCCAACGACTTGTATTCAGATAAGATATCGCACTGGATTAAGATGAAAACAATCGAAGTTGATGACGAACTCTATCAGTATATCGCCAGCCAAACGCGGCATATCGGGGAGAGCGCGTCCGACATTTTACGGCGTATGCTTAAAATTTCCGCCGCCTCACAGCCTGTCACTCCTGTCGCGAAAGATGTCGTGTCTCAGCCGAGCGTTGCGGTGCAAGCCAAACCCGCCATGACACCTGCGAAAGACAAAGTTCGTGCGATGCGCGAACTGCTGCTGTCTGATGAGTATGCAGAACAGCATAAAGCGGTTAACCGCTTTATGCTGGTGCTGTCTACACTCTACTCACTGGATAACAAAGCGTTTGCTGAAGCGACCGAGTCGCTGCATGGTCGTACTCGCGTCTATTTTGCGGGCGACGAGCAGACTCTGTTGCAAAATGGTAATCAAACCAAACCCAAACACGTGGCTGGTACCCCGTATTGGGTGATCACCAATACCAACACCGGGCGCAAGTGCAGCATGGTCGAACACATCATGCAGTCCATGCAGTTCCCGGCGGAATTGATTGAAAAGGTTTGCGGTACAATTTAACCCTTGCATAAGAAGGACCAGGCAATGGCAAATCACAGCCGTGCAGGCCAACCTGCACAACAAAGCGATTTGATTAACGTCGCCCAACTGACCGCTCAGTACTACGTGCTGAAGCCGGTTGTGGGTAACGCAGAACACGCAGTGAAGTTTGGTACATCTGGCCACCGCGGTAGTGCGGGACGCCACAGCTTTAACGAACCGCATATTCTGGCCATTGCGCAGGCCATCGCGGAAGAGCGCGCTAAAAATGGCGTCACCGGTCCGTGCTACGTAGGGAAAGATACCCACGCTTTGTCTGAGCCTGCATTCATTTCCGTACTGGAAGTGCTGGTCGCCAATGGCGTAGACGTTATTGTGCAGGAAAACAACGGCTTTACCCCAACGCCGGCGGTGTCCAACGCGATTCTGGTGCACAACAAAAAAGGCGGTGCGCTGGCTGACGGTATCGTTATCACGCCATCCCACAACCCGCCGGAAGACGGTGGTATCAAATACAACCCACCTAACGGCGGCCCGGCTGATACCAACGTCACCAAAGTGGTGGAAGATCGTGCTAACGCCCTGCTGGCGGATGGCCTGAAAGGCGTGAAACGCATTTCTCTGGATGCCGCGATGGCGTCTGGTCATGTGAAAGAGCAGGATCTGGTGCAGCCGTTTGTTGAAGGGCTGGCGGATATCGTCGATATGGCGGCTATCCAGAAAGCGGGCCTGAAACTGGGTGTGGATCCGCTCGGCGGCTCCGGTATCGAATACTGGAAACGTATCGCAGAGCATTACAAGCTGGATCTGACCATCGTGAACGATCACGTCGATCAGACCTTCCGCTTTATGCATCTGGATAAAGACGGCGCTATCCGTATGGATTGCTCCTCTGAATGCGCGATGGCTGGTCTGCTGGCGCTGCGCGACAAATTCGACCTGGCGTTTGCTAACGACCCGGATTATGACCGTCACGGTATCGTCACCCCGGCAGGGCTGATGAACCCGAACCACTATCTGGCGGTAGCGATCAACTATCTGTTCCAGCACCGTCCACAGTGGGGCAACGATGTTGCTGTGGGTAAAACGCTGGTCTCCTCTGCGATGATCGACCGTGTGGTTGACGCGCTGGGCCGCAAGCTGGTGGAAGTGCCGGTTGGCTTCAAATGGTTTGTTGATGGTCTGCATGATGGCAGCTTCGGCTTTGGCGGCGAAGAGAGCGCGGGCGCATCCTTCCTGCGTTTTGACGGTACGCCATGGTCAACCGATAAAGACGGCATCATTATGTGTCTTCTGGCGGCAGAGATTACTGCCGTAACCGGGAAAAACCCGCAGGAGCACTACAATGAACTGGCTGCACGTTTTGGTGCGCCAAGCTACAACCGTATCCAGGCGTCAGCGACCTCTGCGCAGAAAGCCGCACTGTCTAAACTGTCCCCGGAAATGGTGAGCGCTAACACCCTGGCCGGCGACCCTATCACGGCACGCCTGACGGCAGCGCCGGGTAACGGTGCCTCTATTGGCGGTCTGAAAGTGATGACCGACAACGGCTGGTTCGCCGCGCGTCCGTCCGGTACGGAAGATGCGTACAAAATCTATTGTGAAAGTTTCCTCGGCGACGAACACCGTAAGCTGATTGAGAAAGAAGCGGTAGAGATTGTCAGCGAAGTGCTGAAAAACGCGTAAGTGCTAATCTGGTGCGGACTGATGCCCTCACCCTATTAAAAACGGCAACCCTCGGGTTGCCGTTTTGCATTGACCTTGTAGGCCCGGTAAGCGCTAGCGCCACCGGGCTTTTTTTAACTGTGTTTATTCTTCAATTCAAACCGTGGTGACACCAGACCGTACAGCGTCCAGCCCATAAAGGTCACCATCGCGCCGTAGAGCATCGCTTCCTGCCCGGACGAATAGAGCGCATAGAAGCTGTAAATCGCCCCAATCAGCGCCACGATGTTGGCGACCCTTGCTTTGCCCGGATCGACCTTCGCCACCTTCTGAATAATCACCAGTGCTGCCATCGACAGGATGTACGGAATGATGTTCGTGACGACCGCCAGGTTTACCAGCACGTTGAACTGGCTGTTCAGCGACGGGCTGATGGTCATCAGCGACAAACCACTCTGGAAGATAACAATCGCTAACATACCCTGCACCGGCGCATCTGCTTTCGTCACTCGGGAGAAGATTTTCGGGAAATAACCTTCGTCTGCGGATGATTTAAACACCTGCGCAATAGTGAACTGCCAGCCGAGCAGTGAGCCGCAGCAGGACATCACCATCAGCCCCATGATCACTTTCCCGACAGTTGGGGTAAACATCTGCGCAAAAGCCAGCCCGAACGGCGCGGTGGAATTGGCGAGATCCATGTTAGGCACAATCCCGGCAATCACGTTGGTTGAAACGATGTAGATAACGGCCGCACCCAGCGTACCGCCCAGTACGGCAATCGGGACGTTCTTTTCCGGGTTTTCCACAACTTCGGCATTCGCACAGGCGGATTCCAGACCGAGGAATGCCCACAATGTCATGGCGATGGAGGAACCTACCGCGGTAAAGAACGGTACATTGTGCGGGTTCCAGGAGTTGGCATACAGCGTAGGGCTAAACCAGAACCAGCCGATGATGCACAATCCCACCACCGGGATGATGACGCCCCAGACGGTGATACTGCTGAGCTGCCCGGTGATACGTGCACCACCGAAGTTCGCAATAGTACAGAGCCACAACACACAAATAGTGGCGATACCGATTTGTACCGGACTGAGCGTGGCACCGAACAGTTCTGTGCTGTAACCGACAGCCGAAATGGCAATCGCCACGTTGGCAATCAGCAACGACACACCGTAGGTATAGTTGGCCATAAAGTTGCCCGACTTGCCGAAGGCATACTCCGCATAGCCACCCATGCCGCCTGATTTACGGCTGAACATCCCGCACTTGGCAAAGGCCCACGCCAGCGCCATTGAGCCAACGGCGGTCACCAGCCAGGAGATAATCGAGATCGTACCGACTTCTGCGAGCTTGGTAGGCAGCATGATGATTCCCGACCCCATCATGTTTACCATGGTGAGGATGGTCAGCTGCACCACGCCCATCTTGTTAGACTTACTCATAATTTTTCTCCTTTCAACAGCGACGGCTGAGCGGCAGGTTGCTTGATGACGTTACAGCGAACGTGTTTGCGGCCGTCACACTCTTCCACGTACACGCCCTGAAGCTCTGGCGCAAAGCCTGGCAGCAGGTTGATCCCTTCTTCCAGCGCGGCAAAGTAGCGCAGCACTGCACCGCCCCAGACTTCGCCCGGCACAACGCACAGCACACCTGGTGGGTAAGGGAGGGCACCTTCGGCGGCAATACGGCCTTCGGCATCGCGCAGGGACACCAGCTCGACCTCACCGCGCAGGTAGGCATAGTTGGCGTCCTGTGGTGACATCACCACGCGTGGGAAATGAGACTTACGGAACATCTCTTTTTGCAGCTGTTTCACGTTATTACGCGCATAAAGATCATGCATTTCCTGGCAAATCTGACGCAGGGTATAGTCGGCGTAGCGTTCCGGATATTGCTTACAAATGGATGGCAGAACCTCTTTTAACGGCGCATCGGTCTGGAGCAGTTTCTCGAAGCGCACCAGCTGAGCCACAAGCTGCTGCAATTTGCCCATATCCTCTGCCGGAGTCAGCAGGAACAGGATGGAGTTCAGGTCGCATTTTTCCGGGACAATGCCGTTTTCGCGCAGGAAGTTCGCGAGAATAGTGGCCGGGACGCCGAAATCCTCGTATTCACCGGTACGGGCGTTGATGCCTGGTGTGGTCAGCAGCAGTTTGCACGGATCGATAAAGTACTGATGCTCGGCATAGCCTTCAAAGGCGTGCCAGCTCTCGCCAGGAACGAAGTGGAAGAAGCGCAAATCAGTGGCAATTTCTGCCGTATCCCAGCTCTCCCACGGGCGGCCATCGACGGTTTCCGGCACGAACGGACGAAGGAACTGGCAGTTTTGCAGAATAAGTTTGCGCGCTTCGATACCCGTGACCACGCAATCCATCCACATGTTGCGCCCGCTCTGGCCCTCATGCATCCGGGCGTTGATATCGAGCGCCGCAAACAGCGGGTAGAACGGGCTGGTGGAGGCGTGCATCATAAAGGCGTTGTTGAGACGCTTATGCGGCACATAGCGCTGCTGGCCTTTGATGTGACTGTCTTTTTTGTGGATCTGCGAGGTTTGCGAGAAGCCAGCCTGCTGTTTATGTACGGACTGGGTCACCAGAATACCCGGATCGTTTTCGTTCAGCTCCAGCAGCAGCGGCGAGCAGTCGGCCATCATCGGAATAAATTGCTCGTAGCCCACCCACGCAGAGTCAAACAGGATGTAGTCACACAGGTGGCCAATGTTATCCACCACCTGACGGGCGTTATAAATGGTGCCATCGTAAGTACCAAGCTGGATCACCGCCAGTCGGAACGGGCGCTGGTCGCGGGCACGGCCTGGGGCGACTTCGGCGACCAGCTCGCGAAGATAGCTTTCTTCGAAGCAGTGCGCGTCAATCCCACCAATAAAACCGTACGGGTTACGTGCTGTTTCCAGATAAACCGGTGTTGCTCCGGCCTGTAACAGTGCCCCGTGGTGGTTGGATTTATGGTTATTACGATCGAACAGCACCAGATCGCCAGGCGTCAGCAGGGCGTTTAAAACCACTTTGTTTGATGATGACGTGCCGTTCAGCACGAAGTAGGTCTTATCGGCATTAAACACTTTTGCGGCATGTTGCTGGGCAATACACGGGGCGCCTTCGTGGATCAGCAGATCGCCCATGGCCACATCTGCGTTGCACAGATCCGAACGGAACAGCGTTTCGCCAAAGAAATCAACAAACTGATTTCCGGCCGGATGACGGCGGAAGAACTGGCCACCCTGATGCCCCGGACAGTCAAACGCGCTGTTACCCTGCTTGACGTAGTCTACCAGGGCGCGGAAGAACGGCGGACGCAGCTGGGTTTCGTACTTCTGTGCGGCGGCTTCAAGCTGGCGGCCATAGAAATCATTGCTGGTGTCAGAGTATTCAAAAACACCCTGAATACGGGACAAATATTCTGCCGGAACAATTTCTTCTTTATGTGTGGCAATAAAGATGGGGATCCCAAATCCCGTTGCTTCTATTTCTTCTATAGCACCACTGGAAATATCGCTGATGGCCAAAACCACGGCAGCAACATCAATATAATCAGAAGCACTCACATCCACCATTTCGCGAGTGGTGGTAAAGCAATCAGGACATGAACGGCTGGCAGCAATTTTTAAACTTTTCATCTTTATCTCTTTATTTTAGGCAATAGGAGGCCTTCGATTCTTTGCAATGAAAAAATCGATAATTTACCGGAATAAAAAGCAAAGCCTGACCTCTGATAAAAAAATCAGTTAATTGCTTTTTACAGAATTAAATCCAGTCCGTCCGGCTACGGAAGAGCCTGGATCAAGAGAAATGAGCGCACGTGTTCACAGGCAGTTGCCTGTAAAATAAGGTTTTTCAGAATGACCTGTAAGCAGATGCGCCAGAAGTCGAAGGACTACCGGGCATTAAAGAGATGAAAGTCGAAGCAGTTACGGTGGGCAAACATCATAATATGAGTTGTCCGCCTTATATGGGGCATTAAACGATTGTTGTTTTCCATGTGTATTTTCCTTTCAGTAATTGAAAGCATGGTCATTTTATCCAGGAAAAGGCGGCAAACCGTGAAGGAGATCAACAATAATCGATCAGATCAGAAATAAATATTCTGATTTACTGAATAACGCAGATCAAAATGCTGTTTTGTATGTTTAATGTTAACACTATGTTTTTGTATTGTTTTTATCGACGAGAAATAAGCCGTAAATAACGGCTTTGTTATTTTTTAATATAAATTCAGGAGGGTGTTAAGATTAAATAAAATTAAAATGAATAACTATTCAAATCATAAACCGATAACCGATACCGGTTTCAGTTAATAAATGACGAGGACGCGCGGGGTCGACTTCGAGTTTCTGGCGAAGGTGTCCCATATATATGCGTAAATAGTGACTATGCTCGACAGCATTGGGTCCCCAGACCTGATTTAACAGCTGACGCTGGGTGAGGACCTTACCGTGGTTGTTGAGCAAAACGGCGAGCAGGCGAAACTCAATCGGGGTGAGGTGGATTTCTTCTTCACCGCGCTGAATGCGCCGCGACGCTAAATCAACCTGAATGTCAGAAAAGGTGTACACCGGCTCTGAAGGGGTGGTGGCGCTGTGTCGGCGCAGCGCCACGCGAAGCCGGGCCTGAAGTTCGCCAATCCCAAAGGGCTTAATCAGATAGTCGTCAGCCCCGGCATCGAGTGCCGCGATTTTATCTGTCTCTTCGGTACGGGCCGAGAGCACCAGAATGGGCATCTGACTCCACTGGCGCACTTCGCGGATGAAATCGATGCCATCACCATCCGGTAGCCCCAGATCAAGAATGACCAGGTCCGGCTTGCGGGTTGCGGCTTCGATAAGGCCACGCTGGAGCGTCCCCGCGTCATGAACGCGCAGGCCGTCTCCTTCCAGCGCGGCGCGCAGAAAACGGCTAATCGCGAGTTCATCTTCAACAATCAGGACGTTAATCACAAATCCTCTGGTAATTCATCAAGTTCTGGCGGGGGATCAAGAGGAAGTGTAACACAGAAATGCGCGCCACCTTCCGGGCGGTTCGCCGCCGAAATGGTTCCTCCATGCACGTCAATGATAGCCTGGCAAATCGCCAGCCCAAGCCCGACTCCCGGAATGGCTGATTCCTTATTCCCGCGCGCAAATTTCTCAAAAATAGCGTGCTCCTGCCCGGCAGGAATGCCTGGCCCGGTGTCCCAGACGTCGAGCTGCAAGGTATGTGCCTCTACCGTTGCGTTAATGCCAATACGCGCTTTCTGCCCCGCATATTTAGCGGCATTTTCCAGCAGGTTGATCAGTACGCGCTCGAACAGCGGGCCATCAACGTGGATAAGCGTCAGTGGCTCTGGCAGGTGCAGCTCAATATGCCGACCGCCCATTCCCGGCTCGAGCATTTTTAAGGCGCTGCCGATCACTTCCTCAAGCGTCAGCCACTCTTTTTTGAGGTTAAAACCGCCGGACTGAATGCGTGCCATATCCAGTAAGTTATTCACCAGCCGGGTGGTATTGAGCACATGCTGGCGTATTTCACTGGCCTGCATGGCGTGGCTGGAGCCTTCTGCCGCCAGGTCAAGCGTCAGGATCTCTGACTGACCAAACAGCACGGTGAGCGGGGTACGCAGGTCGTGTGACAGCGCCGCCAGCAGGGAGTTACGAATGCTCTCGCGCTCACTGGCAAGCCTTGCCTGCTCTTCGCTGGCGGTGAGCGCCAGACGTTCAAGCGCGCTGGCGACCAGCAGGGTAAATGTCTCCAGCAGACGCTGTTGCTCGGGGATCATCAGCTGGCGCAGGTTGGTGGGTTCGACAATCACCAGCCCCTGATTTTTGTCGGCACTGCGCAGCGGCAGGATCTGGTAAGGCACGCCTGGCAGCGTATCGGTCCCGGCACCGGCGGGTAAACCCTTGTCAAAACTCCAGCGGGCAATGGCTTCATCCCACGGTGTCATTCCGGTGGCTGACGTCAGTGGACGCAACACGCCATGCTCGTCAGGTAATAAAATCAGGTTGCTGGCGTGAAACGTCGAGCGAATAAACTGCTCGCTGGTCTGGACGATATCCAGCGGCGTACGGCCCACCGCCAGGGATTTGGACATTTCGTACAGATGGCGAGTGCGCTGTTCACGATAGCGGGCAATCCGCGCCTGATAACGAACGCCTGCCGTCAGATTCCCGATGACCAGACCCACGGTGAGCATCACGCCAAACGTCAGGATGTACTGCACATCCGACACTGCCAGCGTGCCGCGCGGGGCAATAAAGAACAGATCGAAGCTCACCACGTTGATAACCGTCGCCAGTACCGACGGCCAGCGGCCGAAGAAAAGCGCCACCACTACCACACCCAGCAGGTAAATCATCACCAGGTTAGCGGCGTCAAAGGCGATCAGCCACTGGCTGGCAATCAGGGTTATCAGGGCGCAAAGTACGACAGCCACAAGGCAGCCGCGGATCTGAATACGCCATTTATCACTAAACGCCCGGGCATCCGGCAGACGGCCTGGCAGGGGAGAGGGCTTGTCATCGAGCGCGACGATCACCAGGTCCAGATCCGGTGCGCGTCGGGCCAGCTTATCGGCAAAGGATTCGCGGCTAAACCAGCGGCGATGCTGACGTCGACCAATCACGATTTTGCCGAGATTGTGCTCGCGTGCGTAGCGCAGGATGGCTTTATCTTCTAACGGGTCGGAGAGGGTGGCAGTTTCAGCGCCAAGCTCCTGGGCCAGCCGGAGCGAGCTCAGGATCGCCCGACGCTGGTTTTCCGGCAGAGCATGAAGACGAGGGGTTTCGACATACACCGCGTGCCAGACGCTGCCAAATTTTGCCGCCAGCCGGGCGGCTGTACGGATAAGTTTTTCATTGCCGCTGCCGTGATCGATGCACAGCAGAATGGCATCCCGTGTGTGCCAGACGCGCTCTTGTCCTTGCAGGTCACGCCAGGCGCGCATCTGATCGTCAACACGGTCTGCCGTGCGGCGCAGGGCCAGCTCGCGCAGGGCAATCAGGTTGCCCTTGCGAAAGAAATGTTCGATAGCGCGTTCGGCCTGGCCTGAGATATACACTTTACCTTCGTGCAGACGCTGGCGCAGATCGTCAGGAGGAAGGTCAACCAGCACCACCTCATCGGCAGAGTCGAAGAACGGATCCGGCACGGTTTCCCGTACCTGAATACCGGTGACACCGCTGACCACGTCGTTCAGGCTCTCCAGATGCTGAACGTTCACCGTTGTAAAAACGTCGATGCCCGCTTCCAGAAGCTCTTCGACGTCCTGCCAGCGTTTAGGGTGGCGTGAGCCTGGCGCATTGCTGTGCGCCAGCTCGTCCATCAGGATTAGCGCCGGGCGGCGGGCGAGGGCTGCATCCAGATCGAACTCAGTGACCAGACGCCCACGGTGGCTGATGCGGCGTGCCGGCTGCGTGGCAAGCCCTGTCAGCAGCGCCGCCGTCTCTTTGCGTCCGTGGGTTTCCACAACGCCGATAAGAATATCGAGCCCTTGCGCCCGTAGCCGCTGTGCTTCCGTAAGCATGGCAAAGGTTTTCCCGACCCCCGCACAGGCGCCGAAAAAGATTTTCAGTTTGCCGCGGTGGGCTTCAGCGGTCTGTTCGAGCAGCCTGTCCGGATCCGGGCGAATGGGCTCGTCGGTCATTTAGTTTTTCCTTAGCGCATCCAGCGCCAGATTCAGCTCAACAATGTTCACGACTGGCATCCCGATAAAACTGACCAGCGGTTTTTGCGTATGTTCAGCCACCAGCTGGCTTACCTGTTCGGTGGTTAACTGACGGGCGGCAGCCACGCGCGGAATTTGCCATGCAACTGATTCCGGGGTCAGGCTGTAGTCCAGCCCGCTGGCAGATGCCGTCACCAGCTCGACTGGCACCTCGCGGCTAGCCTGCGGATTGGCTGCACGCAGGGCGGCAATGCGTTCTGTGATTGCATGGTCCAGATCCGGGTTGCTGCCGGCCAGATTACTGCCGCCGGAAGCCATTGGATTATACGGGCTTTCAGCCGTGGCGGAAGGGCGGCCCTGGAAGTAGCGGGCATCCGTAAAGTTCTGACCAATAAGGCGTGAACCACGGGTTTCGCCATCCTGCATAATCAGCGAGCCGTTCGCCCGATCGGTAAACCACCACTGGCCCAGCGCGGTGGTCACCAGCGGGTAAAGCCCGCCGGTAATCAGCGATAACAGAATAAACAGAAGTATAGCGGGGCGTAACATTGTCATTTGATTCACCTTTTAAACCAGCCCGAACAGGGTCAACAGCATGTCGATAACCTTGATGCCAACGAAAGGAACGACCAGCCCGCCGAGCCCGTAAATCCACAGGTTACGGCGCAGCATGGCGGCGGCGGTCAGTGGCTTGTAGCTCACGCCTTTTAGCGCCAGCGGGATCAGGAAGACGATGATCAGGGCGTTAAAAATCACCGCGCTCAGAATGGCCGACGCCGGGGAGTGCAGATGCATGACGTTTAGCGCATTCAGTTGTGGATAGGTTGCCGCGAACGCCGCCGGGATAATGGCAAAATACTTCGCCACATCGTTGGCAATACTGAAGGTGGTCAGTGAACCTCGGGTCATCAGCATCTGTTTACCGATGTGAACGACCTCAATCAGTTTGGTCGGGTTAGAGTCGAGATCGACCATGTTACCCGCCTCTTTCGCCGCCTGTGTCCCGGAGTTCATTGCCACCGCGACATCGGCCTGCGCCAGTGCTGGCGCATCGTTGGTGCCGTCACCGGTCATCGCCACCAGGCGACCTTCAGCCTGATACTGGCGGATCAGCGCCAGTTTGGCTTCCGGCGTGGCTTCTGACAGGAAATCATCCACGCCCGCTTCTGCGGCGATAGCAGCTGCGGTAAGACGGTTGTCCCCGGTGATCATCACCGTTTTGATGCCCATTTTGCGTAACTGGGCAAAACGCTCTTTGATCCCGCCTTTAACGATATCTTTCAGCGCAATAACGCCCAGCACATGCGAACCCTCTGCCACAACCAGTGGGGTGGCACCCTGACGGGCAACGCTTTCGACCAGTTTGTCCACTTCTGGCGGGAAATGGCCGTTGTTAGCTTCGATATGGCGACGAATGGCGTCGACGGAGCCTTTGCGGATCATCCGATCCTGGATGTTAATCCCGCTCATACGAGTCTGAGCGGTGAAGGGCACAAAGGTGGCATGAAGACTCTGCACATCGCGTTGACGCAGGTTGAAACGCTGCTTAGCCAGAATCACGATGCTGCGGCCTTCCGGTGTTTCATCGGCCAGCGACGAAAGCTGCGCGGCGTCAGCCAGCGTTTTTTCATCCACGCCAGGCGCGGGTAAGAAATCTGACGCCTGACGGTTACCGAGGGTGATGGTCCCGGTTTTATCCAGCAGCAGAACGTCCACATCACCCGCGGCTTCAACGGCACGTCCGCTGGTGGCAATCACGTTCGCACCCAGCATCCGGCTCATGCCCGCCACACCAATGGCTGACAGCAGCCCGCCGATGGTGGTCGGGATCAGGCAGACCAGCAGGGCTACCAGCACAGTGATACTGACAGCCGTACCACCGTAGGCGGAAAATGGCCACAGGGTGGCGGTTGCCAGCAGGAAGACAATGGTCAGGGCAACCAGCAGAATGGTCAGGGCGATTTCGTTTGGCGTTTTACGACGCTGCGCGCCCTCGACCATAGCGATCATCCGGTCGAGGAAGGTTTCACCCGGGTTAACGCTACACTGAATAACCAGCCAGTCAGAGAGAATGCGCGTGCCGCCCGTGACGGAGGCAAAGTCGCCGCCGGACTCACGGATAACCGGGGCGGATTCCCCGGTAATGGCGCTTTCGTCTACCGAGGCTCCGCCTTCGATGACTTCGCCATCGCAGGGGATGATGTCCCCGGCTTCGACCAGTACCACATCTCCTTTACGCAGCTCATCCGCCGGGACGTGATCCATCTGTGCGCCATATTTTGGCTCGCGCAATTTACGGGCAAACGCGGTCTTTTTTACCCCTTTCAGGCTGTTGGCCTGCGCTTTACTGCGGCCTTCCGCCAGGGCTTCGGCAAAGTTGGCAAACAACACGGTGAACCACAGCCAGAGGCTAATTGCCGCGGTAAACAGCGCATTTCCAACCAGATGACCGGTTCCCATCGCTACCGCCAGTGCCGTGGTGAGCAGGCTGCCAACCCAGACGATAAACATCACCGGGTTATGCCACTGAACGCGCGGGCTTAACTTTTTCACCGCATCCATTAGCGCCTGGCGAACTAACGACGGTTCAAGCAGGGCCAGTTGTTTACGACTCATGACAAATTCTCCGCAAAATCAGCGTAAAGAGAGATATTCCGCGACCGGGCCTAACGCGAGGGCGGGGATAAAGGTCAGGGCACCGACCAACAACACAGTGCCAATCAGCAGTCCAGTGAACAGCGCACCGTGGGTCGGTAATGTACCGCTGGTGGTTGGTTGGATTTTTTTACTCACCAGCGAACCGGCAATAGCCAGCACGGGGACGATGACGCCAAAGCGGCCGACAAACATGCAAAACGCCAGCAGACAGTTCCAGAACGGGGAGTTGGCGCTCAGGCCCGCAAAGGCGCTACCGTTGTTGTTGGCGGCAGACGAGACGGCATAAAGCACTTCGCTAAAACCGTGAATGCCCGGGTTGAAGATGCCGCTGCGTCCCGCTTCGGTCATCAGCGCCAGCGCTGTGCCAAGCAGCACCAGTGCCGGAGTGACCAGGATAGCCAGCGCCGTGAGCTTCATTTCACGCACGTCGATTTTTTTACCCAGGTATTCCGGGGTGCGGCCAATCATCAGCCCGGCGATAAACACCGCCAGCAGGACAAACAGCAACATGCCATACAGCCCGGAACCCACGCCGCCAAACACCACTTCACCGATTTGCATCAGCCAGAGTGGGATCATGCCGCCCAGTGCCGTAAAGGAGTCGTGCATCGCATTGACCGCACCGCACGAGGCCGCCGTGGTGACAACCGCGTAAAGGCTACTCGCCAGGATGCCAAAGCGGCTCTCTTTCCCTTCCATATTGATGTTGCTGTTGGCACCCAACTGCATGAAGTGGCTGTTGCCATTCCATTCGGCCCACATCACCAGCGCTGCGCAAACCACGAAGATCAGGGACATCGCCCAGAGGAGGGTACGGCCCTGGCGGCGATCGTTAACCACATCGCCAAACGCAAAGCACAGCGCAGCCGGGATCAGGAAGATCGCCAGCATTTGTACGCAGTTTGTCAGCGCGGTTGGGTTTTCAAACGGATGAGACGAGTTAGCATTGAAGAACCCACCCCCGTTGGTGCCGAGCATTTTTATGGCCTCTTGCGAGGCAACCGGCCCCATTGGCAGAAGCTGTTTGGCCCCTTCAAGCGAGGTATAGCTTGTGTAGGGAAGCAGGTTTTGCAGCGTGCCTTGCTGAATAAAGAACAGGGCCATGATGAGGGAGATCGGGAGCAGTACCCACAGGGTGATACGTGTCAAATCGACCCAGGCGTTACCCAGCGTACCGACATTCTGGCGCGCAAAGGCTCGCGTCAGGGCGAAGATCACCGCAATCCCGCTGGCCGCAGAAAGGAAGTTCTGCACCGTTAGACCGGCCATCTGACTGAAGTAGCTCAGGGTGGTTTCACCGGCATAGGACTGCCAGTTGGTATTACTGACGAAGCTGACCGCCGTGTTCAACGCCAGATGCCAGGACAGGCCCGGCAGCTGTTGCGGATTCAGCGGCAGAATGCCCTGAAGCATCAACATCGCGAACAGTGCAAACAGGCCGACAATGTTGAGCAGCAGGATGGCCATCAGATACTGGCACCAGTTCATCTCCAGGTCGCGTATTCCCAGTACGCGCCAGATCCCTTTTTCAACACTGCCAGCAACAGGCAGCGGCACATTATTTATCATGCGCGCAAGCAGGGTTCCCAGCGGTCTTGCGAGCAAGAACAGCACCAGTAAAAAGCTGGCAATAAGCAAAAACGCCTGAGCAGCCATCAGAATGCCTCCGCATTAATCAGGGCATAAACCAGATAACCCAATAACAGGAAAACCAGCACGATGCCGGCAATCAGACCTGCACTCACAATCCACCTCCGGGTGACATTTGTATTTGTGCTAAAGGTAGGATTTACGGCGCAAAGATTTCGCAAAAATCAGGAGGAGGGGTGTAAAAAAAGTATAAAAATGAAAGGCCACAATTTAACTAATGATAAGTATCTTGTTAACTTTTTTGTAACTTAGTTACGAGCTGAATGTAAATATTTGCCAAATGAATGAAAATAAGTGGTCGGATGAGTAGTAAAATTACAATCAAGGCGGTATTATTTTAGCCAGATCACAGATTTTGAATTTTCCGGATGACGTTTCCGGCCAACTATAGGGGAGAAAATTATGGATCTTTATAAAGAATATCCGGCTCATATCGTTTTCATGCGTCGCACTTTCGCCGTAGTGGCCGGTGTCCTCGCACTGCCGGTGATGCTTTTCTGGAAAGACCGCGCACGTTTTTACAGCTATCTGCACCGCGTCTGGGCGAAAACCAGCGAGAAGCCGGTGTGGATGGATCAGGCCGAAAAAGCGACCTGCGATTTCTACTAAAAAAAAGATTACACACAGCAATAAAAAAACCGCCAACAGCAATGTGGCGGTTTTTTTGTCCCTCTGGATTCGCGGTCCGTTGGGGGGGCTTGGGTTTGTTGCATTGACCACGATAGCGCAGGACAAGTAGCGTTAAGGCCGCCTCGGGCGGCCTTTTTTATTTCATCCCGTCTACACTTCATGGCAAAGTACAGTAAAAGGACGCCGCTTTTTCCTTTGGTGGCGTGCCCTTACGGACATAATGGATATTTGCCTGGAGTTTTATGCCCACCCATCTGGTTTGGTTTCGCGCGGACCTGCGCCTACATGACAACATCGCTCTTGCGGCAGCCTGCCGCTCTCAGGATGCCAGAGTGCTGGCACTGTTTATTGCCACGCCCGAACAGTGGCAGCAGCATGAGATGGCCCCACGGCAAGCGGCCTGTTTAGCCTCGCATCTTAATAGCCTGCAACACTCACTCGCAGAAAAAGGCATTCCTCTGCTGTATGAAGAGGTCAGTGATTTTGCCGCGCAGTTGCAAAAGGTGCAGCACATCTGCGAACAGCACAGCGTTACGCATCTCTTTTACAACTATCAGTACGAATTCAACGAGCAGCAACGCGATCGCCAACTGGAAAAAACGTTGCAGAATGTGGTGTGTCAGGGATTTGATGACAGCGTAATGCTGCCGCCGGGCAGCGTTATGACCGGCAACCACGAGATGTATAAAGTCTTTACTCCGTTCAAAAATGCGTTTATCAAACGCCTGAAAGAGTCGCTCCCGGAGTGCGTTGCCGCCCCTGCGTCCCGTGGCGAAACGATAGCGGATCTGCCCAGACTGACGTTTAATTACCCGCAAAAAGCCTTTGATGAAACTCTTTTTCCCCCAGACGAAAAGGCGGCTATTGCTCAGCTGCGTCACTTCTGTAAACAGGATGCGGCCGGATACGAAACCCGCCGGGATTACCCCGCCATTGAAGGCACCAGCCGTTTATCCGCCAGTTTAGCCCTCGGTGTCCTTTCTCCACGTCAGTGTTTACATCGTCTGTTGGCGGAACAGCCGCAGGCGCTTGAAGGCGGCGCTGGCGCGGTGTGGCTTAACGAGCTTATCTGGCGTGAGTTTTACCGTCATCTGATGACGTATCATCCTGGTTTATGTAAGCACCGGCCCTTCATTCGCTGGACGGATAACGTAAAATGGCAGATGAATGATACTCAGTTGAACGCCTGGCAAAACGGGCTGACGGGCTACCCGATAGTGGATGCCGCGATGCGCCAGCTCAATGAAACCGGCTGGATGCACAACCGCCTGCGCATGATCACCGCCAGTTTTCTGGTGAAAGATCTGCTTATCGACTGGCGTATCGGGGAGCGTTATTTTATTTCTCAGCTAATTGATGGCGACCTTGCGGCCAACAACGGCGGTTGGCAATGGGCCGCGTCAACGGGAACCGACGCCGCTCCCTATTTTCGTATTTTTAACCCGACCACCCAGGGGCAAAAGTTTGATCCTGACGGCGAGTTTATACGTCACTGGCTCCCCGAGCTTGCTGACGTGCCGCTGAAAGCGCTGCATGAGCCCTGGGTGTGGGCGGATAAACAGGGCGTCACGCTCGATTATCCCCACCCGATTGTTGACCATAAACAGGCGCGCGTTGCCACGCTGGCAGCGTATGAAGCCGCCCGTAAAGCCTAAGAGAGTGATGATGAAAAACAGCGAACTGGAACGTCTGATTAACGAGAAGCTGAACAGTGCCAGCTTCAGCGACTACGGTCCGAATGGCTTGCAGGTTGAAGGGCGTGAAAACATACAGAAGATAGTGACTGGCGTAACGGCAAGCCAGGCGCTGCTGGATGAGGCAGTGCGCCAGGAAGCCGATGCGGTGATTGTGCATCACGGTTATTTCTGGAAAAACGAATCGCCGATTATCCGTGGTATGAAGCGTAACCGTCTCAAAACGCTGCTGGCAAACGACATTAACCTCTACGGGTATCACCTGCCGCTGGATGCCCATCCTGAACTGGGTAATAACGTCCAGCTCGCTCAGTTGCTGGGCATCACGGTGATGGGCGAAATCGAGCCGCTGGTCCCGTGGGGTGAGCTGGCCATGCCGGTGCCGGGGCTTGAGCTGGCCTCCTGGATTGAAGCCCGACTGGGCCGCCGCCCGCTGTGGTGCGGTGATACCGGGCCAGATACGGTTAAACGTGTTGCCTGGTGTACGGGCGGCGGCCAGGGCTTTATCGACAGCGCGGCGCGTTTCGGCGTGGATGCATTCATCACCGGCGAAGTGTCTGAACAGACTGTTCATTCCGCACGTGAGCAAGGACTGCATTTTTACGCGGCCGGGCATCACGCAACAGAGCGTGGCGGCATCCGCGCACTCAGCGAGTGGCTGACGGAAAATACCGATCTGGATGTGACGTTTGTGGATATTCCTAATCCTGCCTGATGAGAGGTGCCTAATTGCAGCGAGCGCGTTGTTATCTTCTGGGTGAAACGGCAGTGGTTCTGGAGCTTGAGCCCCCGGTAACCCTTGCCACGCAAAAGCGTATCTGGCGGCTGACGCAGCGCCTGGCGGATGTGCCGGAAGTGGTGGAGGCCATTCCGGGGATGAACAATATCACCGTTGTTCTGCGTAATCCGCATACCCTGGCGCTGGACGCCATTGAGCGTTTACAGCGCTGGTGGGAAGAGAGTGACGCGCTGGAGCCTGAATCCCGGGCCATTGAGATCCCTGTCGTTTATGGCGGTAAGGGAGGTCCTGATTTGGCTGTTGTGGCGCAACACTGCGGGCTAACAGAGAAACAGGTTGTTGAACTGCACGCTTCGGTGAACTACGTGGTCTGGTTTTTAGGATTCCAGCCAGGTTTCCCGTATCTGGGCGGTTTATCTCCTGAGCTTTATACGCCACGTCGGGCTGAACCGCGCCTGAGCGTCCCGGCGGGGACGGTGGCTATCGGAGGACAGCAAACCGGCATTTATCCGCTTGCTTCACCCGGTGGCTGGCAGTTGATCGGGCATACCTCTGCGCCGTTATTTGAACCGGGGCAGGACGCGCCAATACTCCTGCGCCCCGGCGATACCCTGCGCTTTATCCCGCAGAAGGAGGGGATATGTTAACGCTTATTCGCGCAGGACTTTATAGCTCGGTTCAGGATGCGGGCCGGTTTGGCCTGCGCCAATCGGGCGTCAGCTATTGTGGTGCGCTCGACCGGCCTGCACTTGAAATTGCCAACCTGCTGGTGGGCAACCCGGGCAGTACGGCAGCGCTGGAAATTACCCTTGGTCAGTGTGTGGTGGAATTTAGCCAGGAAACCTGGTTTGCCCTGACCGGTGCAGGTTGCGATGCCACGCTTGATGGCAAAGCAGTGTGGACGGGCTGGCGACTGCGGGCGAAAGCGGGTCAACGTCTGACGCTCAAACGTCCGTTACACGGCGTACGCAGCTATCTTGCGGTTGCCGGGGGTATTGATGTGCCGGAGGTGATGGGTTCATTCAGTACCGATGCCAAAGCGGGCATTGGCGGGCATGAAGGGCGCTTACTTCGCGACGGCGATCGCCTTGCCGTTAAGCCGTCGTCTCGCCACTTCACCACGACCCAGGGGGTGAAACAGCTGCTCTGGGGTAACCTGATCCGCGCCCTGCCAGGACCGGAGTATCAGGAGTTTGACGAAGTTTCTCAGGAGTCCTTCTGGCGTTCCCCGTGGCAGCTTAGCCCACAAAGTAACCGCATGGGCTATCGCTTGCAGGGGCAACCCCTGAACCGGACCACCGACCGGGAAATGCTGTCCCACGGTTTGTTGCCTGGCGTCATTCAGGTGCCGGGAAACGGTCAACCGATTGTGCTGATGAATGATGCGCAGACAACAGGTGGTTACCCGCGTATTGCCTGTATTATTGATGCCGATCGCTACCATCTGGCGCAAATACCGCTGGGGCAGCCGATCCACTTCGTGCAATGTTCGCTGGAAGAGGCGCTGAAAGCGCGCCACGATCAGCAGCGCTATCTGGAACAACTGGCGTGGCGACTCGATGGTAAAGATTGATTTAAACGCCGATCTGGGCGAGGGCGGGCAGGCCGACGCAGAGCTGATGACGCTGGTCTCATCGGTCAATATCGCCTGCGGGTTTCATGCGGGCGATGCGCAAACCATGCTGGTGAGCGTGCGTAATGCTATTAAACATGGCGTGGCGATAGGTGCCCATCCGGGATTCCCCGACCGGGAAAACTTCGGCCGTACGGCAATGGTTTTACCGCCCGAGACGATTTACGCCCAGACGCTGTATCAGACCGGAGCGCTGGATGCGATTGTCCGCGCCCAGCACGGCGTACTGCGCCACGTGAAGCCGCACGGAATGCTCTACAACATGGCCGCGCAGGATCCAGCTCTGGCGGACGCCATTGCCCGTGCCGTGCGGGATCACAACCCGCAGCTGATCCTGGTCGGGCTGGCGGGCAGTGAACTCATTCGCGCCGGGCAGCGTCTGGGGCTGGTGACTCGTCAGGAAGTGTTTGCCGACAGAGGATATCAGCAGGACGGAAGCCTGGTTCCACGCGGTCAACCGGGTGCGCTTATCACTGATGACGCACAGGCGCTGGCGCAAACGCTGGACATGGTACGCACCGGGCGGGTGAAAACGATTAACGGTACGCAGGCAAACGTACAGGCTGAAACGGTGTGCTTACACGGTGATGGCGAGCACGCACTGCTGTTTGCGCGTCGTCTGCGGGCGGCTTTTGCCGAACAGGGGATCCGTGTTCGCGCCTGAATTTTACAATAAGGACTGAAAGATGCCAGAAGGCCCGGAGATCCGCCGCGCAGCGGATAGCCTGGAGGTGGCGATAAAAGGTAAACCACTGACGGACGTCTGGTTTGCTTTCCCTCAACTTAAGCCGTTTGAAGCACAGCTGGTGGGGCAAACGGTGACCCATATCGAAACGCGGGGCAAGGCACTGCTAACGCACTTTTCCCATAACCTGACGTTATATAGCCATAACCAGCTTTACGGTGTCTGGCGGGTGGTTAAGACGGGTGAGTCATTACAAACCACCCGAGTGCTGCGTGTTAAATTGCAAGCGGCTGATAAAACTATCCTGCTGTACAGCGCCTCGGATATCGAAATGTTAACGCCTGAGCAACTGCTCACTCACCCATTCCTGCAACGTGTCGGGCCGGATGTGCTGGATATGCGGCTGACGGCACAGGATGTTAAAGCCCGGTTGTTATCGCCCGCCTTCCGCAACCGGCAGTTTTCGGGGCTGTTGCTCGATCAGGCGTTTCTGGCGGGGTTAGGGAATTACCTTCGTGTGGAAATTCTGTGGGCGGTGGGGCTGGCGGCGCAACATAAAGCGTCGCAGTTGAATGACGCGCAACTCGATGCGTTATCCCATGCGCTGCTGGATATCCCGCGCCTGTCGTACAACACACGTGGCATGGTGGATGACAACAAGCACCACGGGGCGTTGTTCCGCTTTAAGGTGTTTCATCGCGATGGCGAACTCTGCGAGCGGTGCGGTGGGGTGATTGAGAAGACAACGCTCTCTTCAAGACCGTTTTACTGGTGTCCTGGATGCCAGATGTAAAAAGCAAAACGGCAACCCTGAGGTTGCCGTTTTTAATGTGTGTTCCCTCTCCCTGTGGGAGAGGGCCAGGGTGAGGGCATCAGGCCGCACAAGGTAAAAGCAAAACGGCAACCCTGAGGTTGCCGTTTTTAATGTTTGTTCCCTCTCCCTGTGGGAGAGGGTTAGGGTGAGGGCATCAGACCGCACCCTGTTAACATCAGCGCTTAATGTCAGACTTAAAATCACGCTGCTCGTAGCCGGTATACAGCTGGCGAGGACGGGCGATTTTCATGCCTTCGCTGTGCATTTCGTTCCAGTGCGCGATCCAGCCCACGGTACGTGCCATGGCGAAGATCACGGTGAACATGGAAGACGGAATACCCATCGCTTTCAGGATGATACCAGAGTAGAAATCGACGTTCGGGTAGAGTTTCTTCTCGATGAAGTACGGGTCGTTCAGCGCGATGTGTTCCAGCTCCATCGCCACTTCCAGCAGATCATCTTTGGTGCCCAGCTCTTTCAGC
>Ga0153917_1000338_pt1 | contig 34790 bp, 27 predicted proteins | sample TSFL001MetaG_FD_104695 | JGI IMG/M metagenome (GOLD analysis project Ga0153917, IMG submission 104695) | Attine ant fungus gardens microbial communities from Florida, USA - TSFL001 MetaG | ecosystem: Host-associated > Fungi > Mycelium > Unclassified | place: USA: Florida, Paynes Creek Historic... | reverse complement strand
GGCGGCTGTAGCGCGGTGGTCCCACCTGACCCCATGCCGAACTCAGAAGTGAAACGCCGTAGCGCCGATGGTAGTGTGGGGCCTCCCCATGCGAGAGTAGGGAACTGCCAGGCATCAAATAAGAAGAACCCCGTACCGAAAGGTGCGGGGTTTTTTGCTATTCCCTTCTTACTACCTGCTTCCCCCACCTTGAAACTTTCTCACCTTCTGCTTGCAGACTCGACATTCAGGCTATTGCAGGGTATTGTCAGCTATCTGGATGTCTAAACGTTTATACGTATGCTGTGAGGATATAAGGTTATGCCGATTCGGGTACAGGACGAGCTACCAGCCGTCAATTTCTTGCGTGAAGAGAACGTCTTTGTGATGACGGCTTCGCGTGCTACACATCAGGAAATTCGTCCGCTGAAGGTACTTATCCTTAACCTGATGCCGAAAAAGATCGAGACGGAAAATCAGTTCCTCCGTTTGCTCTCCAACTCTCCGTTACAGGTGGATATTCAGCTGCTGCGTATTGATGCGCGCGAGTCGCGAAACACCCCCTCGGAGCATCTCAATAACTTCTACTGTAACTTTGACGATATTCGCCATGATAATTTCGATGGGCTGATCGTCACCGGTGCCCCGCTGGGCCTGGTAGAGTTTAATGACGTTGCCTACTGGCCGCAGATCAAACAGGTGCTGGAGTGGGCCAAAGATCACGTGACCTCCACGCTCTTTGTCTGTTGGGCGGTGCAGGCGGCGCTGAATATTCTCTACGGCATCCCCAAGCAGACCCGTAATGAAAAGCTCTCCGGCGTCTACGAACACCATATTCTTCATCCGCATGCGCTGCTGACGCGCGGTTTTGACGATGCTTTCCTGGCACCGCACTCCCGCTACGCCGATTTCCCGGCGGCGCTGATCCGCGACTACACCGACCTGGAAATACTGGCAGAAACAGAGGATGGCGATGCCTATCTCTTTGCCAGCAAAGATAAGCGTATCGCCTTCGTCACCGGCCATCCGGAATACGATCCCGATACCCTGGCGAGCGAATATTTCCGCGATCTGGAAGCCGGCCTTTCGCCCGACATTCCGTACAATTATTTCCCGAAAAACGATCCGCAGAACAAACCCAGAGCTTCATGGCGTAGCCACGGTAACCTGCTATTTACCAACTGGCTCAACTATTACGTCTACCAGATCACGCCATACGATCTGCGCCATATGAATCCGACGCTGGATTAATCTCCTGCCCGAAACGATCCTAAAGCGTTTCAGCACTCTGACACAGGCACCTTCGGGTGCCTTTTTTATTTCCGAAATTCCACTCATCTTTATAACTAACTTTAAGATCATATTAATCAATTAGTTAGTCTCTATCATTAATTAAAATGGAAATTGTTTTTGATTTTGAAAAATATCCAGATAGTCTTAACTCTGCTGAGCGAAAAAGACACAAGGATCTTTCGCACGCATTGGGGAACTGATTCTGGATCTTTGAAGAGGAGCAACGCGATGACGCAACAGGCAACCACCGCCGACGAACTGGCCTTTACCCGGCCTGCCGGCGAACAGGAACAGCAGATCCTGACCGCTGACGCGGTCGACTTCTTAACCGAGCTGGTCACGCGCTTTACGCCGCAGCGCAATAAGCTGCTGGCCGCACGCATCCGGCAGCAGCAGGATATTGATAGCGGTAAGCTGCCAGATTTTATTTCGGAAACCGATTCCATTAGAGAAGGTGACTGGACAATCCGCGGTATTCCGGCTGATTTAGAGGATCGTCGTGTTGAGATCACCGGCCCGGTTGAGCGCAAGATGGTCATCAACGCCATGAACGCCAACGTTAAAGTCTTTATGGCGGATTTCGAGGATTCTCTGGCGCCGGACTGGCGTAAGGTTATCGAAGGGCAGATTAACTTGCGCGACGCGGTTAACGGGACCATCAGCTACACCAGTGAAGCCGGAAAGATTTACCAGCTCAAACCCAACCCGGCGGTGCTGATCTGCCGCGTACGCGGGCTGCACCTGCCGGAAAAGCATGTTACCTGGCGCGGTGAGGCCATTCCGGGCAGCCTGTTTGATTTCGCGCTCTACTTCTTCCACAACCATAAAAACCTGCTGGCAAAAGGCAGCGGCCCCTACTTCTATTTGCCGAAGACCCAGTCCTGGCAGGAAGCGGCCTGGTGGAGCGACGTTTTCAGCTACGCCGAAGATCGCTTCAACCTGCCACGCGGCACCATCAAAGCCACGCTGCTGGTTGAAACCCTGCCGGCGGTGTTTCAGATGGACGAGATCCTGCACGCCCTGCGCGACCACATCGTGGGTCTGAACTGCGGGCGCTGGGATTACATCTTTAGCTACATCAAGACCCTGAAAAACCACCCGGACCGCGTCCTGCCGGATCGCCAGGTGGTCACCATGGACAAAGCCTTTCTGAGCGCCTACTCGCGCCTGCTGATCAAAACCTGCCACAGGCGCGGCGCCTTCGCCATGGGGGGAATGGCGGCCTTTATCCCCAGCAAAGACGCGGAGCGCAATAATCATGTACTGAATAAAGTGAAGGCAGATAAAGAGCTGGAGGCCCGCAACGGCCACGACGGTACCTGGGTCGCCCACCCGGGGCTGGCGGATACGGCGATGGAAGTCTTTAGCCGCATTCTGGGCGAGAACAAAAACCAGCTGCATGTCTCCCGCGCGGAAGATGCCCCCGTCAGCACCAGCCAGCTGCTGGAGCCGTGCGAGGGGGAGCGCACGGAAGAGGGGATGCGCGCCAATATCCGCGTTGCCGTGCAGTACATCGAGGCGTGGATCTCCGGAAACGGCTGCGTCCCTATCTACGGTCTGATGGAGGATGCCGCCACGGCGGAGATCTCGCGTACCTCTATCTGGCAGTGGATCCATCATCAGAAAACGCTCAGCAACGGCAAACCGGTGACCAAAGCCCTGTTCCGCCAGATGCTGGCCGAAGAGATGCGGACCATCCAGGACGAGCTGGGCGAGCACCGCTTCAGCAGCGGGCGCTTCGATGACGCCGCGCGCCTGATGGAGCAGATCACCACCTCAGACGACCTTATCGATTTCCTGACGCTGCCGGGCTACCGCCTGCTTGCCTGATTCCACCCTATAACGCTATGGAGCATCTGCACATGAAAACCCGTACCCAACAAATCGAAGAATTACAAAAAGAGTGGACGCAGCCGCGCTGGGAAGGCATTCGCCGTCCGTACAGTGCCGAAGAGGTGGTGAAACTGCGCGGTTCGGTCAATCCGGAATGTACCCTGGCGCAGAACGGCGCGGCAAAAATGTGGCGTCTGCTGCACGGTGAGGCGAAAAAAGGCTATATCAACAGTCTCGGCGCGCTGACCGGCGGGCAGGCATTACAGCAGGCGAAAGCCGGGATTGAAGCGGTGTATCTCTCCGGCTGGCAGGTGGCGGCGGACGCTAACCTGGCCTCCAGCATGTATCCGGATCAGTCGCTCTATCCGGCTAACTCCGTCCCCGCGGTGGTGGATCGGATCAACAACACCTTCCGTCGGGCGGATCAGATCCAGTGGTCGGCGGGCATCGAGCCCAACGATCCGCGCTTTGTGGACTACTTCCTGCCCATCGTTGCCGACGCCGAAGCCGGTTTTGGCGGCGTGCTGAACGCCTTCGAGCTGATGAAATCGATGATTGAGGCCGGTGCAGCGGCCGTCCATTTCGAAGATCAGCTGGCGTCGGTGAAGAAGTGCGGGCATATGGGCGGTAAAGTGCTGGTGCCGACGCAGGAGGCGATTCAGAAGCTGGTTGCCGCCCGTCTGGCTGCTGACGTGCTGGGCGTGCCGACGCTGGTGATTGCCCGTACCGATGCGGATGCGGCAGATCTGATTACCTCAGACTGCGACCCGTACGACAGTGAATTTATCACCGGCGAGCGTACCAGCGAAGGCTTCTACCGTACCCATGCCGGTATCGAACAGGCGATCAGCCGCGGGCTGGCGTATGCGCCCTATGCGGATCTGGTCTGGTGTGAAACCTCCACTCCGGACCTGGCGCTGGCACAACGCTTTGCCGATGCCATCCATGCGAAATACCCGGGCAAGCTGCTGGCCTATAACTGCTCGCCCTCCTTCAACTGGCAGAAGAATCTGGATGACAGCACCATCGCCAGCTTCCAGCAGCAGCTGTCCGACATGGGCTACAAATACCAGTTCATCACCCTGGCGGGGATCCACAGCATGTGGTTCAACATGTTCGACCTGGCGCGCGCCTATGCCCAGGGCGAGGGGATGAAGCACTACGTTGAGAAGGTACAGCAGCCGGAGTTTGCCGCCGGGAAAGAGGGCTACACCTTCGTGTCGCACCAGCAGGAGGTGGGCACCGGCTACTTCGACAAAGTCACTACCATCATTCAGGGCGGCGCCTCCTCGGTAACCGCGTTAACGGGCTCAACGGAAGAAGCGCAGTTCTGACGTTTTCCCCTCACCCTAACCCTCTCCCCACAGGGGAGAGGGGACGGTTCGGTGCGGGGTTGTATTTCACCCTCTCCCCTGTGGGAAGAGGGCCGGGGTGGGGGAAAAATATGTCGCGCGGCCTGGAATTACTGATTGCCCAAACCATTCTGCAGGGTTTCGACGCCCAGTACGGTCGGTTTCTGGAAGTGACATCCGGCGCGCAGCAGCGCTTTGAACACGCCGACTGGCATGCGGTGCAGCAGGCTATGAAGCAGCGTATCCACCTCTACGATCACCACGTGGGGCTGGTGGTGGAGCAGCTGCGCTGTATCACCGATGGCAAAACCCCTGACGCCGACTTTTTGCTGCGGGTGAAGGCGCACTACACCGATCTGCTGCCCGACTACCCGCGCTTCGAAATTGCGGAGAGCTTTTTCAACTCCGTGTATTGCCGGTTATTTGACCACCGCTCGTTATCTCCTGAGCGGCTTTTTATTTTCAGCTCTCAGCCCGGGCGCCGTTTTCGCACCATTCCGCGCCCGCTGGCGAAGGAGTTCTTTCCGGACAGCGGCTGGGAAGGGCTGCTGCACCGCGTGCTGAGCGATCTGCCGCTGCGTCTGCCCTGGCAGGATAAATCCCGGGATCTCGGTTTTATCACCGCTCACCTCAATGAAGCCTTTGGTGACGGGCTGAAAGGTAGCTATCTGCAGGTGGCGAATGAGCTCTTCTATCGCAATAAGGCCGCATGGCTGGTGGGAAAACTGGTGACGCCATCCGCCACCTTGCCCTTTCTGTTGCCCATCCACCGCAGCGATGAAGGGGAGCTGTTCATCGATACCTGCCTGACCACCGGCGCCGAAGCCAGCATCGTCTTTGGCTTCGCCCGCTCCTATTTTATGGTGTATGCCCCGCTGCCCGCCGCGCTGGTGGAGTGGCTGCGGGAGATCCTGCCGGGCAAAACCACCGCCGAGCTGTATATGGCAATTGGCTGTCAGAAACATGGCAAAACCGAAAGCTACCGGGAGTACCTGCACTATATCGCCGGCGCGGATGAGCAGTTCATCGAGGCGCCCGGCATTCGCGGCATGGTGATGCTGGTCTTTACCCTGCCGGGCTTCGATCGGGTTTTTAAGGTCATCAAAGACAGGTTTGCTCCGCAGAAAGAGATGACCGCCGCCCACGTGCGTGCCTGCTATCAGCTGGTAAAGGAGCATGACCGCGTCGGGCGCATGGCTGATACCCAGGAGTTTGAAAACTTTGTGCTGGATAAGCGGCAGATAGCTCCGGCCCTGATGGCGCTGCTGCTGCAGGAGGCGCCGGGCAAAATCACCGATCTTGGCGACAGGATCGCCATCAGCCACCTTTACATTGAACGGCGCATGGTGCCGCTCAATATCTGGCTGGAACAGGTGGAGGGCCAGGCGTTGCGCGACGCCATCGAAGAGTACGGCAACGCTATCCGCCAGCTTGCCGCCGCCAATATCTTTCCCGGGGATATGCTATTCAAAAACTTCGGCGTCACCCGGCATGGGCGGGTGGTGTTCTACGATTACGATGAAATTTGCTACATGACGGAGGTGAATTTCCGCGACATCCCGCCGGCGCGCTATCCGGAAGATGAGCTGGCTGGTGAGCCCTGGTACAGCGTCTCGCCGGGGGACGTCTTCCCAGAAGAGTTTCGCCACTGGCTCTGCGCCGACCCGCGCATCGGGCCGCTGTTTGAAGAGATGCACGCCGATCTGTTCCGGGCAGACTACTGGCGCGGTTTACAAGCGCGGATTAAAAACGGGCACGTGGAGGACGTATACGCCTACCGCCGCCGCCAGCGGTTTAGCGTACGCTATGGCTGGTCGGCGAGCTCCACCACCTCAAACTCTTCGTAAATCAGCTCCATCTGTGGAGACCAGCTTCCTTCCCGCTCAAAGAACGGTTGATGGGCCGATTGCCAGTAGGCCAGGCTGAGATCGCCTTCTCCTTCCATCGCGGCCAGCTCCGGGCTCATTTCATCAAAACGTATCAGCCTGAGGGCGATAGTGCGTATGACGCAGACGGCCTCGCCCGCGCCGTTAAGCACTATATGATAGGTGCCGGGCGTGACGGATGGCTGCTCCTGGCGGTAGCTGGCTAGCGAGCCGCAGGTGCCGCGCTTTTTACCCGCTACCACCAGGGCCGCCAGCTCGTCGGCGAGCGCCGGCGAATCGCCGAACGCCCAGCATAACGCCTGCGGATATTTATCCTGCCAGTAGGATTTTAAGGTGCTCATTCAGCGTACTCCACCGTAGGCCAGGGTGACCTCTTTCGCCGCCTTAATCACCAGCGCGCCCAGTTCGGTGACCCGGTCGTCGGTCATGCGCGAAATCGGGCCGGAGATAGAAATAGCCGCAAAGGGCTCCCGGTGTTCGTCAAAAATGCAGGCTGCGAGGCAGCGCAGACCCAGGGCATGCTCTTCATCATCAAAGGAATAGCCGCGCTTGCGGGTCAGGGCCAGATCTTCTTTCAGATGCAGCGGAGAGACCAGGGTCGCGTGGGTATAGGCGTGCAGCCCTTTACGGTGCAGCAGGCCGGTTACCTGCTCTTCGCTGAGCTGGGCGAGAAAAGCCTTGCCCGCGCCTGAGGCGTGCATCGGCAGCTTGCCGCCGATGGGGGCAGACATGCGCATCAGCTGGGTACACTGTACCTGGTCGATGATAATGGCCTGGTGGTCGCTCTGATCCAGCACCGCCAGGTTCACCGTCTCGCCGGAATCCTCCATCAGCTTGCGCAGGATCGGGTGGACAATCGCCAGCAGGTTGCGGGTTTGCAGAAAACTGCTGCCGACGATAAAGGCCTGGGCACCCACCGCCCAGTGGCCCAGCTCGCCCACCTGACGCACAAAGCCCAACTGCTGCATGGTGGTGAGGAGGCGGTGGGTGGTGGAGTTCGGCAGACCGGCCTGCTGCGCCAGCTCGGTCAGGGCGACACTGCTGTGCGATTCGGCGATCCATTCCAGCAGTTTTAAACCGCGCGTCAGGGACTGAACCTGCCCGGCCTGCGGGGCGGCGGTGGTGGCAGGTTTTCTGCCGCGTTTGGCGGGAAGGGTAGCGACCATGACGGACTCCTTTTCTGTATCGTGGAAATCATTTTCGTTTTATCTGGTGGTTTTGCAACCGCTTTCACTCCTGGTCGGAGGAGTAATGGTGAACATGTCTCATGTTACCGCCGTGTGACTTTTCCACCCTGCAAGATTATGCCAGTATGGACCGCAGCCTTATTGGCCTGGTCAAGCGTTGTCGGGAGCAAGTGTGAGTAGCAAAGTAGATCAACTGCGCGCGCAGTTAAATGAACGCATTCTGGTGCTGGACGGCGGTATGGGCACCATGATCCAGAGCTATCGTCTGAGCGAAGAAGATTTTCGCGGCGAGCGTTTCGCCGACTGGCCCTGCGATCTGAAGGGGAACAACGACCTGCTGGTGCTCAGCAAGCCTGAGATTATCGCCGCTATCCACTACGCCTACTTTGAGGCGGGTGCCGATATCATTGAGACCAACACCTTCAACTCGACAACCATCGCCATGGCGGATTACGAGATGGAATCCCTGTCGGCGGAGATCAACTACGAGGCGGCCAGGCTGGCACGCGCCTGCGCCGATGAGTGGACGGCCCGCACGCCGGAAAAACCGCGCTACGTCGCAGGCGTGCTCGGCCCCACTAACCGCACCGCCTCTATCTCGCCGGATGTTAACGATCCTGCCTTCCGTAATATCACCTTTGATGGGCTGGTGGCGGCCTACCGCGAGTCGACCCGGGCGCTGGTGGAGGGCGGTTCCGACCTTATTCTGATTGAAACCGTTTTCGATACCCTCAACGCCAAAGCCGCCATTTATGCGGTGAAAGAGGAGTTCGAGGCGCTGGGCGTCGACCTGCCGATTATGATTTCCGGCACTATTACCGACGCCTCCGGCCGCACCCTTTCCGGCCAGACAACCGAAGCCTTTTATAACTCCCTGCGTCATGCGGATGCGCTCACCTTCGGCCTGAACTGCGCCCTGGGGCCGGACGAGCTGCGCCAGTATGTGCAGGAGCTGTCGCGCATTGCGGAGTGCTACGTCACTGCGCACCCGAACGCCGGCCTGCCGAACGCCTTTGGTGAATATGACCTGGATGCGGCCACCATGGCGGCACAAATCCGCGAGTGGGCGGAGTCCGGCTTCCTGAATATCGTCGGCGGCTGCTGCGGCACCACGCCGGAGCACATTGCCGCCATGAGCAACGCGGTGGCAGGCCTCGCACCACGCAAGCTGCCCGAGCTGCCGGTTGCCTGTCGCCTCTCCGGCCTTGAGCCGTTGAACATCGGCGATGACAGCCTGTTTGTGAACGTGGGTGAACGCACTAACGTTACCGGCTCCGCAAAGTTCAAACGCCTGATCAAAGAAGAGAAGTACAGCGAGGCGCTGGACGTGGCCCGCCAGCAGGTGGAAAGCGGCGCGCAGATTATCGATATCAACATGGATGAGGGGATGCTCGACGCCGAAGCGGCGATGGTGCGCTTCCTCAACCTGATTGCCGGCGAGCCGGATATTGCCCGCGTGCCGATCATGATCGACTCCTCCAAATGGGAGGTTATCGAGAAAGGGCTGAAGTGCATTCAGGGCAAAGGCATCGTTAACTCCATCTCGATGAAAGAGGGGGTTGATACCTTTATCCACCACGCGAAGCTGGTGCGCCGCTACGGCGCGGCCATGGTGGTGATGGCCTTCGATGAGGTGGGTCAGGCCGATACCCGCGAGCGTAAGATTGAAATCTGCCGCCGCGCGTACAAAATTCTGACTGAAGAGGTGGGCTTCCCGCCGGAAGATATCATCTTCGACCCCAATATCTTCGCGGTGGCCACCGGGATTGAAGAGCACAACAACTACGCCCAGGACTTTATCGGCGCCTGCGAAGATATCAAGCGCGAGCTGCCGCACGCGCTCATCTCCGGCGGCGTGTCCAACGTCTCCTTCTCCTTCCGTGGCAACGACCCGGTGCGTGAAGCCATCCACGCGGTGTTCCTCTACTACGCCATCCGCAACGGGATGGACATGGGGATCGTCAACGCCGGGCAGCTGGCGGTTTATGACGACCTGCCCACCGAGCTGCGGGATGCGGTAGAGGATGTGATTCTGAACCGCCGGGATGACGCCACCGAGCGCATGCTGGAGCTGGCGGAAAAATACCGCGGCAGCAAAGCCGACGACGGCGCGAACGTTCAGCAGGCCGAATGGCGCGCCTGGGACGTGAAAAAGCGTCTGGAATATTCGCTGGTGAAAGGGATCACCGAGTTTATCGAGCAGGATACCGAAGAGGCGCGCCAGCAGGCCGCCCGCCCGATAGAGGTGATCGAAGGCCCGTTGATGGACGGCATGAACGTGGTCGGGGATCTGTTCGGCGAGGGCAAAATGTTCCTGCCGCAGGTAGTGAAATCCGCCCGCGTAATGAAGCAGGCGGTGGCCTACCTGGAACCTTACATCGAAGCCAGTAAAGAGAAAGGTTCCAGCAACGGCAAGATGGTTATCGCCACCGTGAAGGGCGATGTGCATGACATCGGTAAAAACATCGTTGGCGTGGTGCTACAGTGTAATAACTATGAGATTGTCGATCTTGGCGTGATGGTGCCGGCGGATAAGATCCTGAAAACCGCGCGCGAAGTGAATGCCGACCTGATTGGCCTCTCCGGGCTTATCACCCCCTCTCTGGATGAGATGGTGAACGTGGCGAAAGAGATGGAGCGCCAGGGCTTTACCATTCCGCTGCTGATTGGCGGGGCGACCACCTCCAAAGCCCATACGGCGGTAAAAATCGAGCAGAACTACAGCGGGCCAACGGTGTACGTGCAAAACGCGTCGCGCACCGTGGGCGTAGTCTCCGCGCTGCTTTCCGCTACCCAGCATGACGACTTTGTCGCCAGAACCCGCAAGGAGTACGAAACCGTGCGTATTCAGCATGCCCGTAAGAAACCGCGTACGCCGCCGGTGACGCTGGCCGCCGCGCGGGATAACGATCTGGCGTTTGACTGGTCCAGCTATATTCCGCCGGTGGCGCACCGTCTGGGGGTACAGGAGGTGACCGCCAGCATCGAAACGCTGCGCAACTACATTGACTGGACGCCGTTCTTTATGACCTGGTCGCTGGCGGGCAAATATCCGCGCATCCTTGAAGATGAGGTGGTGGGTGAAGAGGCGAAACGCCTGTTCAAAGATGCCAACGAGATGCTCGACGCCCTGAGCGCCGAAAAATCGCTGAATCCGCGCGGCGTGGTGGGGCTGTTCCCGGCGAACCGCGTGGGGGATGACATCGAAATCTATCGGGATGAAACCCGCACCCAGGTGCTGACGGTCAGCCACCATCTGCGTCAGCAGACCGAAAAAGTGGGCTTTGCTAACTACTGCCTGGCCGATTTCGTGGCGCCAAAACTGAGCGGCAAAGCGGACTATATCGGCGCCTTCGCGGTGACCGGCGGTCTGGAAGAGGACGCGCTGGCCGACGCCTTCGAAGCGCAGCACGATGATTACAACAAGATCATGGTCAAGGCGATTGCCGACCGCCTGGCAGAAGCCTTTGCGGAGTATCTGCACGAGCGCGTGCGTAAAGTCTACTGGGGTTACGCGGCGAATGAGAACCTGAGCAACGAGGATCTGATCCGCGAAAACTATCAGGGCATCCGCCCGGCGCCAGGCTATCCGGCCTGCCCGGAGCACACGGAAAAAGGCACCATCTGGAAATTGCTGGACGTAGAAGCGCACACCGGCATGAAGCTCACCGAATCCTTCGCCATGTGGCCGGGCGCCTCGGTCTCGGGCTGGTACTTCAGCCACCCGGACAGTAAATACTTCGCCGTGGCGCAGATCCAGCGGGATCAGGTGGAGGATTATGCCTGGCGTAAAGGGATGAGCGTGGCGGAAGTGGAGCGCTGGCTGGCGCCAAACTTAGGTTACGACGCCGACTGACGCGCCGCATCACGTTTCGTTACAACTAACAGGGCACCCCCAGGGTGCCCTGTCTCTTTCTTACGTTTAACCCCTTATACTGAATGAACCAAAGGAACCGATAACAATAAGGAGAACCTCGATCCGTGCTGACATTGCTACACCTGCTTTCCGCCGTGGCGTTACTGGTATGGGGCACGCATATTGTCCGTACCGGGGTGATGCGCGTCTTTGGCGCGCGCCTGCGCACCGTCCTTAGCCGCAGCGTAGAAAAGAAACCGCTCGCGTTCTGCGCGGGCATTGGCGTGACCGCGCTGGTTCAGAGCAGCAACGCCACCACTATGCTGGTCACCTCTTTTGTGGCGCAGGATCTGGTGGCGCTCACCCCTGCGCTGGTGATTGTGCTGGGAGCCGACGTGGGTACCGCACTGATGGCGCGCGTCCTGACGTTCGATCTCTCCTGGCTCTCGCCGCTGCTGATCTTTATCGGCGTCATCTTCTTCCTGAGCCGCAAGCAGACCCGCGCGGGCCAGATGGGCCGGGTAGGTATTGGCCTCGGCCTGATCCTGCTGGCGCTGGAGCTGATCGTGCAGGCGGTGACGCCGATAACTCAGGCGAACGGCGTGCAGGTTATCTTCGCCTCGCTGACCGGGGATATCATGCTCGATGCCCTGATCGGCGCGGTTTTCGCGCTTATCAGCTACTCCAGCCTTGCTGCCGTCCTGCTGACCGCTACCCTCACCGCCGCCGGGGCAATCTCCTTCCCGGTGGCGCTGTGCCTGGTGATCGGTGCTAACCTCGGCTCCGGCCTGCTGGCGATGCTCAACAACAGCGCCGCTAACGCCGCCGCCCGCCGCGTGGCGCTCGGCAGCCTGCTCTTTAAGCTGGTGGGCAGCCTGATTATTCTACCCTTTGTGCGCCCGCTGGCGGACCTGATGGATAACCTGTCGTTGCCCGAGTCGGAGCTGGTTATCTATTTCCACGTCTTTTATAACCTGGTGCGCTGCCTGGCGATGGTCCCCTTTGCCGGCCCGATGGCCCGTTTTTGCGAACGGGTGATCCGCGATCAGCCAGAGCTGGATATGCGGCTGAAACCGAAACATCTGGACTCCTCCGCCCTGGATACCCCCGCCCTGGCGCTGGCGAATGCCGCCCGGGAGACGCTGCGCATGGGGGATGCGATGGAGCAGATGCTCGACGGCCTGCAAAAAGTGATGCGCGGCGAACCGAGGGAAGAGAAAGCGCTGCGTAAGCTCGCCGACGATATCAACGTGCTTTATACCGCTATCAAACTCTATCTGGCGCGCACGCCTCAGGACGAGCTGGCGGAAGAGGAGTCGCGCCGCTGGGCGGAGATTATCGAGATGTCGCTTAACCTTGAGCAGGCCTCCGATATCGTCGAGCGTATGGGCAGTGAAATTGCCGATAAATCCCTGGCTACCCGCCGGGCGTTCTCTGAGGAAGGGCTGAAGGAGCTGGAGGCCCTGCATGAACAGCTCCTTGCTAACCTGAAGCTGGCGATGTCGGTCTTCTTCTCTGGTGATGTGCCGAGCGCCCGTCGTTTACGCCGCAGCAAACACCGCTTCCGTATTCTTAACCGCCGCTACGCCCATGCCCACGTCGACCGCCTGCATCAGCAGAACGTGCAGAGCATCGAGACCAGCTCCCTGCACCTGGGGCTGCTGGGGGATATGAAGCGGCTAAACTCGCTCTTCTGCGCGGTAGCCTACAGCGTGATGGAGCAGCCGGACGAAGACGACGAGCGGGACGAGTATTAATTTCCGGCAGGCTTGATCGTCAGCCCCAGACCCAACGCTTTCATTACTGCCAGGGTGGTTTTGAGCGTTGGGTTCCCCTTGTCGCTGAATGAGCGGTAGAGCTGTTCCCGGGATAACCCGGTCTGGAGTGCGATGTCCGACATGCCCTTCGCGCGGGCAACCACGCCCAGCGCTTTGGCAATATAGGCTGCGTCACCGGTTTCTAAGGCATCAGCCATAAACAGGGCGATCTGCTCATCATCAACAAGCGCATCGGCGGGATCGTAGGGGGTTAATTTATTCATGCGCATCACTCCTGCAGTTCAAACGCTCTGGCGACCATTTTAGCCATCAGTATGTCTTTATCCTGGCTGCTTTTGTCACCACCGCACAGCAGCACGATGATGTATTCATGCTGCGGTTTAAAATAGATCCTGTAGCCCGGCCCGACGTGGATCCTCAGTTCCATGATCCCTTCACCTACGGGCTTAATATCGCCCGGCAGGCCATTTGCCAGCCGAAAAAGGCGGGATGCGATAATGGTCCTGGCCCGTCTGTCTTTTAGGTTCTGCTCCCAGCGGCGGAAGGATTCTGTCTGAACAATCTCCTTCATAATACTCCCTGTGATTTATAAACTACAAAGAATTCTGCTTGAATAGCAAAACTAAAAGCAGGGAGCAGGCGAGTAAATGAAAAGTCGCTCAATCCTGAAAGCGTCTCGCAAACAAAAAACCCGTCTCAGTTAACGCGAGCTGAGCTTTTTACAGGCGTAAAGCTAAGGTATATTTCGCCTTTACAGGAGAAACTATGCTGCCAGCTCAATCAACCCGATTAAACAAATACATTAGCGAGAGCGGGATCTGCTCACGCCGCGAAGCAGACCGTTACATCGAACAGGGTAACGTGTTTATCAACGGCAAACGCGCCACCATTGGCGATCAGGTTGCACCCGGCGACGTGGTCAAAGTGAACGGTCAGCTCATCGAACCGCGTGATGCAGAAGATCTGGTATTTATCGCGTTGAACAAACCGGTTGGCATCGTAAGCACCACCGAAGACGGCGAGCGCGACAACATCGTCGATTTCGTCAACCACAGTACCCGCATCTTCCCCATTGGCCGTCTGGATAAAGATTCCCAGGGGCTCATTTTCCTTACCAACCACGGCGACCTGGTCAACAAAATCCTACGTGCCGGTAACGATCACGAAAAAGAGTACGTGGTGACCGTCAACAAGCCGGTTACCGACGAGTTTATTCAGGGGATGAGGGCAGGGGTGCCGATTCTGGGCACCGTGACGAAGAAGTGTAAGGTGAAGCGCGAGGCACCCTTCGCGTTTCGTATCACTCTGGTACAGGGGCTAAACCGTCAGATCCGCCGCATGTGCGAGTACTTCGGTTATGAGGTCACTAAGCTTGAACGCACGCGCATTATGAACGTTAGCCTCTCCGGCATTCCGCTGGGAGAATGGCGCGATCTGACCGGTGACGAGTTGATAGAGCTCTTCAAACTGATCGAGAACTCCTCGTCAGAAGCGAAGCCAAAGGCGAAGGCTAAGCCGAAAACTCAGGCGATTAAGCGCCCGGTGGTCAAAGCGCCGGCCTCGGAAGAGAAGAGCCGCGGCAAGCCGGCCGGCAAACGCTTTGCCCAGCCGGGGCGCAAAAAGAAAGGGCGCTAACTAGCGCCGCCCGCGGTGAGAGGTATTGGCCGACCAGGAGAAGGTCGCCTCTGCATCGGGTTTATAGGCCTGGGATTTTTTGAGTTTGCGCGCCTGTTTGGCTTCGGTCTCGCGCTGCGCCATCAGCTTGTCGATGTACTCTTTCTTAATGTGATTGGTTTCGGCATTGGTGAGCGTGCGGCCATGGGCAATACGGGCGCGGTCGAGAAGCGTTTTCAGTTCACGCTGCTCGGCGTCCGTCATCTCTTTCTGGGTCAATCGTGGTGTGGCCATCGCTGAAGCCTCCTGAGGGGGGAGGCTTCAGTGTAAAGCAAGCCTGACGCGGTACGAAGCGAATTAACCCTGTTTCACCACTTCTTTTTTCGGCTTCTTGTTGATGGGTTTGCCGGACCAGTAGCCCGCCAGCAGCGAACCGGACAGGTTATGCCACACCGAGAAGAGCGCGCCCGGCAGCGCCGCCAGCGGCGAGAAGTAGATTTTACCGAGCGCCGCCGCCAGCCCCGAGTTCTGCATACCCACCTCAATCGCCAGGGTACGGCAGGTGGACTCGTCAAAGCCGAACAGTTTCCCGCCCCAGTAGCCGCCCAGCAGGCCGATGATGTTATGCAGTACCACTGCGATAATCACCACAAAGCCCACGGATGCAATATGTGCGGCGGAACCCGCCACTACGGCGCTGATGATCGCCAGAATGCAGACCATCGAGAAGGCGGGCAGGTAAGGCTCCAGCGCCTTCACCAGGCGCGGGAAAAGATGGTGGATAGCCAGACCCACCCCAATCGGGATCACCACGATCTGCAGAATGCTGAGCAGCATGCCCATCACGTCCACCTGAATATGCGCATCCACGTACAGGCGGGTTAACAGCGGCGTGGCTACTACCCCCACCAGCGTCGAGACCGAAGAGATAGTGACCGACAGCGCCACGTCGCCTTTCGCCAGATAGATCATCACGTTCGAGGCGGTGCCGCTGGCGACGCTGCCCACCAGCACCATCCCGGCGGAGAGATCCGGCGGCATCTTAAAGGCCATCGCCAGCAGCCAGGCCGCGAGCGGCATCACCAGATAGTGCAGGAAAATACCTGCCGCAACCGGGGCCGGACGAGATAGCACCCGCTTAAAGTCGTCGATTTTCAGGTGCACGCCCATGCCGAGCATAATCAGCATCAGCAGGGTGGTGACCCAGGGGCCGATACCGGTGAAGTGGGTGGGCGTGTAATAGGCAAGTACGGAGAGCAGCAGCGCCCATAACGGGAACAGCCGGGTGATGGCGGATAACATAGGGATTCCTTGCGATTGTGTTGTGTTGTTTCTTTATAAAAAAAGCCGGGTTCAAGCCCGGCCATAGGTATTGTTTATCCTGCTAAGGAATTTTATTCAAACAAATTATCTTCATGATCCCCCGCGAACCCGCTCCCAGCTCAGATCGAAGCGGGCGAGATATTTGCGCAGCCGGTCGGCATCGTTCGGGTTGGCTTTTTTCAGGCGCGAAACGGCAAAGAGCTCCCGCCCGGCCTCGGAGAGCGACGCGCTGCGCCGGCATACCTTCAGCACGGTTTCCAGCTGCCGCTGGTCAAAGAGGTCAATCCCGGCGTCCGGCGCCGCTCCGGCGGTTTGCCAGCCCGCCTGCAGGCGCGCGATCTCCTCCCCGACCAGCGCCAGGGTAATGCGCCCCTGCTCCGCAAGGGTGGCCATACGCGCCACCGAGGCGCCGAGCTCGCGGAAGTTGCCCCGCCACAGGGCCTGCGGTGAGACTGCGAAGCGCAGATAACGCTCCCGCGCCTCTTTATCAAAACGCACCTGCGACTGCGCCTCAGCGGCAAAGCGCTGCAGTTCATACTCCACGTTCGGGGCAATATCTTCTCGCCGCTGGGCCAGCCCCGGCAGGGCAAAGCTCCACATATTAATGCGGGCGTAGAGATCTTCACGAAAGCGGCCTTCCGCCACCCACTGGCGCATATCCCGGTGCGTGCCGGCGATCAGCTGAAAATCGCTGCGCACCTCTTTATCCGAGCCGAACGGGAAAAAGGTCTTCTCCTCGAGCGCTTTCAGCAGCATCGCCTGCTCGTCGAGGCCCAGCTCGGCTATCTCATCAAGAAAGAGCACGCCGCCGTCCGCTTCGCGCAGCAGCCCGGCGCGGGGCGTCAGCGCGCCGGTAAAGGCCCCTTTGACGTGGCCAAACAGCGTCGACATGGCGTTATCACCGCGCAGGGTAGCGCAGTTAACCGCCACCAGCCTGCCGGAGACCTGATGGCGCGCCTGCTTAAGCTGATAAATGCGCTTCGCGAGGAAGGTTTTGCCGGCCCCGGTTGGCCCGGTCAGCAGCAGGGGGGCGGTGGAGCGTAGCGCCACGCGCTCAATCTGGTCGATCAGGGCGTTAAAGGTGGCGTTGCGTGTATCGATGCCCGCTTTCAGAAAGGAGACGGAGTGCTGCTGCTCGCGCTGAAAGCGGCTGGTTAAGGTGGTATAGCGGCTTAAATCGAGATCGATAACCGAATAGCGCCCTGCCGGAACGGCCTCTTCAGGCGCCTCTTTTTCGGCGGGCCCGGTTTGCAGCAGGCTGGCGGGCAGGTAGCGGGCTTCGGTCAGCAGGAACCAGCAGATTTGCGCTACGTGGGTGCCGGTGGTGATGTGCACCAGATACTCTTCGTTTTCGGTATCAAAAGGGTACTGGGTGGCGAAGTCGAGAAAGGCGGCGTAGACCTCTTCAAAATCCCAGGGATCGTTAATGGTGACGGGGCAGGGGCGCACCCGGGTTGCGGGAGAGAGCCGCGCGATATCTTCCGTTATCTGCTCCACCATGCCGCTATCCCGCGGCTGGTGGATAAGCTCAAGCCTGTCCACCGGGAAGTCGGGCTGCATACAGAGCCCGACGGTTGGCCGCCATTTGCGAAAGCGGTTGGCCCGCTTTCCGCGCTTGTCCATTACCGTGCCCAGCACGCCTATCACCACCCGCCGCTTATTCATGTTTATCCTGCAAGATAAAAACCGATATAAAAAAATAAATTCTCCCGGCGGATTTAGCAACGGCCGTTTCGGTGGGTAAAAATAAATATCAATACAATCAAATAAATAAATATTTATTTTGCCCTGCATCGGTTTTGGCACGCTTCTGGCAATACCTTTCTCGTCAGCAGGTTGAGCGCGCAGGGGGTTAAGGCCCCGCCGGCGCACCGGGAACGGGAGTACCGTCTTTCCGGTGTGTTCCGTCAATCGATGACAGCAACGGGTTCGATTCCCGATTCATTCACCCAATGAAAACTGGTTGTTATCTGGAAATATAAAGGGTGCTGAGCGGTCAGCAGTGCCCGAGCAGGGTTGCCGGTAACGGTGCCGGATCGCAGGCAAGAGGGATCTCCCCTGCGATTTCGCTCCCGCACCCGCGCCCGGCCTTACAAGGAATATAAAACGATGAAAAAAATCACAGTACGTAAAGGTCAGCTGGGGCTGCTGGCGAAGCAGGGTGACTACTACGCAGTGCTGGAAGCGGGCGAACATCGCCTGCCGTGGTTCAGCACGCCGGAAGTCTTAATCGTTAACCGGGACGGAGATGAGGTGCCGGAGGCGCTGGCGGATTATCTGCGCCGCTTCCAGCCCGAGTGGGTGGCGCGCTACTGCCTGGCGGTGGCGTTAAGCGATAACGAGGTGGGCGCGCTCTATATGGACGGCGTGCTGCTGGAGATTTTACCCCCGGGTTCGCGCCGCCTGTTCTGGCAGGCGGACGACGCGCTGACGCTGGTGCGTCTGGATACGCGCCAGGTGCGGGTGCCGGACGATATTATGGCCGCCGTGCTGCAACCCCGCCGCGGTGGGGCGGTGAAAGGGCGCGACGCCGTGCTGGTGGTGCAGGTTCCCGCCTGGCATGTGGGCGTGTTAAAAATCGACGGCGAAACCCAGCCGCTGCTGACGCCAGGAATGAGCGCCTACTGGAAAGTGAATCATCTGGTGGAGGCGGAGGTGGTCGATACCCGCCTGCAGGTGCTGGAGGTGGGCGGCCAGGAGATCCTGACGAAAGATAAAGTGAACCTGCGCCTGAACCTGGCGGCCAACTGGTGTTATCGCGACGTTTTACAGGCGTTCGGGCAGCTGACCCGTCCGGTTGACCATCTGTACCGGGAGCTGCAGTTTGCCCTGCGTGAAGCAGTGGGCACCCGCACCCTGGACGAGCTGCTCGAAGATAAGCAGGTCATCGACGAGGTGGTCGGCACCCAGGTGGTAGCCCGCATGGCGCCGTTTGGCATCGAGGTCGCCTCGTCAGGGGTGAAGGATATTGTCTTACCGGGCGATATGAAAACCATACTCTCCCGCCTGGTCGAAGCGGAAAAATCGGCCCAGGCTAACGTGATACGCCGCCGTGAAGAGACGGCCGCCACCCGCTCGCTGTTAAACACGGCAAAGGTGATGGAAAACAACCCGGTCGCCCTGCGCTTAAAAGAGCTGGAAACGCTGGAGAGAGTGGCTGAACGTATCGATAAAATCTCGGTCTTTGGCGGGCTGGACCAGGTCCTGCACGGCTTAGTGAACCTCAAGGGGTAACAGAATGCAGCGTAACGATATAGAACTGTTAACGGCGCGAAACGGCGCGCCGATCAAAATGTGGACCCACGGGGTGCCGGTAGAGCTCGAGGCGCGGGAGCAGCTGCTCAATACCGCCAGCATGCCGTTCATCTTTAAACATCTGGCGGTGATGCCCGACGTGCATCTCGGTAAAGGCTCGACCATCGGCAGCGTCATCCCCACCAAAGGGGCCATTATCCCGGCGGCGGTGGGGGTCGATATCGGCTGCGGGATGATTGCGGTGCGCACCTCGCTGACGGCAGGCGATCTGCCGGATAACCTGAGCGGGCTGCGCAGCGCCATCGAGCAGGCGGTGCCGCACGGGCGCACCACTTCCCGCTCCCGTCGCGATAAGGGGGCGTGGGAGAGGCCGCCGGCAGAGGTCGACGGCCACTGGGCCCGGCTGGCGCCGCGCTTTAAGCGGCTAACGGATAAATATCCCCGGCTGCTGAAAACCAATAATTATCAGCATCTCGGCACCCTGGGCACCGGCAACCACTTTATTGAGGTTTGCCTCGACGAGCAGCAGCGCGTGTGGGTAATGCTGCACAGCGGCTCCCGCGGCGTTGGCAACGCCATCGGCAACCTGTTTATTGAGCTGGCGCAGCGGGATATGCAGCAGCACATCGCCAACCTGCCCGATAAAAATCTGGCCTATTTCCAGGAAGGGAGTCGCCACTACGAGGACTACATCGAGGCGGTGGAGTGGGCGCAGGACTTTGCGCGCCATAACCGCGAGGTGATGATGTCCCGGGTGCTGGCGGCGCTGTCGCAGATTATCGCGAAGCCCTTTATGACGCAGCAGGAGGCGGTCAACTGCCATCACAACTATGTGCAGAAAGAGCGCCATTTTGGTGAAGAGGTGCTGGTTACCCGCAAAGGGGCGGTCTCGGCGCAAAAAGGGGAGATGGGGATTATTCCCGGCTCCATGGGGGCGAAGAGCTTTATCGTGCGCGGCTTGGGTAACGAAGAGAGCTTTTGCTCCTGCAGCCACGGCGCCGGACGGGTCATGAGCCGCACGGCGGCCAAAAAGCGCTATACCGTTGCGGATCAGATCCGCGCCACCGCCCACGTGGAGTGCCGCAAAGACAGCGAGGTGATCGATGAAATTCCGATGGCCTACAAAGATATCGATGCCGTTATGGCGGCCCAGGCGTCGCTGGTGGAGATCGTCCACACCCTGCGCCAGGTGGTTTGCGTAAAAGGATAACAATATGACAAGCAATGCGGTGGATGCCGCCATGCGCGAGCGCGTGCGCCGGCAGTTAAATGAGATTGAGCAGCGGTACGACGTTAAGGTGCTCTACGCCTGCGAGTCGGGCAGCCGGGGATGGGGCTTCGCCTCTCCGGACAGCGATTACGACGTGCGCTTTCTGTATGTGCACAAGCCCGAGTGGTACCTGCGGGTCGAACCGCCGCGGGACGTGATCGAGCTGCCCATCGACGACGAGCTGGACGTCTGCGGCTGGGAGTGGCGCAAAGCGCTGGGCCTGCTGAAGGCGGCCAACCCGACGCTTATCGAGTGGCTTGATTCACCGGTGGTTTATCGGCAGAACGACGCGGTGCTGGCGGCGCTGCGGGCGCTGGTGCCCGCCTGGTTCTCCCCGGTACGGGCGCGCTGGCACTACTACTCGATGGCGCGTAAAAACTTTCGCGGCTATCTGCAGGAAGAAGAGGTGCGGCTGAAGAAGTACTTTTATGTGCTGCGCCCGCTGCTGGCGGTACGCTGGGTCGAAGCGGGGAAAGGCGTGCCGCCGATACGCTTTGCCGACCTGCTGGCGGGAAGCTCGCTGGACGCGCCGCTGCGCGCGGAGATAGACGAGCTGCTGGCGATCAAACAGCGTGCAGGTGAAGCGCAGTACGGCCCCAGACGACCGCTGCTCCATGCTTTTATCGTTCAGGAGCTGGCGCGGGGCGAGGTGCCGCCATCGCTGCCGGATAGCCGTGACGGCGACATCAAAACGCTGGATGCGCTACTAATGAGAACGGTCATGGAGAGCTAAAAAAGGCCCGGTTACTTGCGTACCGGGCTTTTTTATTATTCGAACAGGTTCTGGTGCAGCTTCTGTACTACCTGCTCGGCTTCGTCGCCCGGCACCAGGAAGCAGAGGTTGTAACTGGAGGCGCCGTAGCAAATCATGCGGATGTTGAACGGGTCCATCACGCCGAAGACCTCTTTGCCCACGCCGCAGGCGCGGGAGAGCTGGTTACCGATAATGGCCACCAGCGCCAGGTTCTCTTCCACCTCAACGCGGCACAGGGAGGAGAGCTCCATCAGCAGCGACTGGGTCAGCAGGGTATCGCCGGTGGAGGTGGAGCCAGTGGTGTCCAGCGTCAGGGCGATGCTCACTTCCGAGGTGGTGATCAGATCCACCGAGATATTATGGCGCGCGAGGATACCAAACACTTCTGCCAGGAAACCGCGGGAATGCAGCATATTCAGGCTGTGCAGGGTGACCAGCGTCTGCTTGCGGCGCAGGGCCAGGGCGCGGAACAGCGGCGGGTTTTTGGTGCTTTTGCACACGATGGTGCCGCCCGCTTTTGGATCTTTACTGGAACCGACAAAGACCGGAATGTCGCTGCGAACCGCAGGCATCAGGGTGGCCGGATGCAGCACTTTCGCGCCGAAGGTCGCCATTTCGGCGGCCTCTTCAAAGGTGATCTCATCGATGCGTTTGGCCGCCGGCACCACGCGCGGATCGGTGGTGTAAATGCCCGGCACGTCGGTCCAGATATCCACGCGCGAGGCATTCAGCGCTTCACCCAGCAGGGCGGCGGTGTAGTCGCTGCCGCCGCGGCCAAGGGTCGTGGTGCGGCCTTTGGCTTCGCTACCGATAAAGCCCTGGGTGATCACCATACCTTCAGCGAGGCGCGGGGCCAGCTGCTGGGCGGTGAGTTCGGACAGGGCGGCGATATCTGGCTCGGCGCGGCCAAAGCGGTCGTTGGTGCGCATCACTTTGCGCACGTCAAACCACTGGGCCTGCACGCTGCGTTCACGCAGAATTTCGACAAACAGCAGGGTGGACATCAGCTCGCCGTGGCTTACCAGCTCGTCGGTCAGCGCGGTGGAGGTGGCAAGAGAGGCGGCCTCGGCCAGGGTGGTGATGTTTTCAAGCAGGCGTTCAACTTCCTCGCGGATCACGTTCGGATTGGGCATCCGCTCAAGGATATCGAACTGAATTTTGCGCAGCGCGTCGAGTTTAACGAAACGTTCTGTTGCTTCCAGCCCTTCAGACAGCGCAACCAGCAGGTTCGTCACCCCGGCGGAGGCAGAGAGCACCACCAGGCGGGTATTCGGATCGGCCAGCACCACATCGGCGCTGCGGTTCATGGCATCGTAATCTGCCACACTGGTGCCGCCAAACTTGGCGACCACAAAACTCGTCATAACAACCTCGTGTCAGGGAATGAATAGCGCGACCTTGGCACAAGATTGAAAACGGAAGCAGGTGCAGGCGCAAAATACGGCCCTATAAATAAAATGCGGGGGAAGTCCTGTCAATGCTGGGATTATGCGGATTTTTCATGGGGGGGTACCCCTCAGTAACAGGACTAATAACAGGCCATTATTTTATCCTCCGTTTTTGCCCTTACCGGACCATATTCCACCGCCTTCAAAGGCGGGATCCAGCAGCTATACTTGTCGGGTCTTTTCACGCGCGTTTGATGCAGACCAGGGCAATGGCATAAAAACCATCACAATTTCCGTGCGCAGGCGCTACAATCGACCGCAGTCACAATTCTCACTTCAGAAGAGTATTGCTATGAAAAACATCAACCCAACGCAGACTTCAGCCTGGCAGGCACTACAGAAACATTTTGAAGAAATGAAAGAGGTGTCGATTGCGGATCTGTTCGCAAAAGACCCTGAGCGTTTCAGTAAGTTCTCCGCCACCTTTGACGATCAGATGCTGGTGGATTTCTCCAAAAACCGCATTACTGAAGAGACGCTGGCAAAACTGCAGGATCTGGCGAAAGAGACCGATCTGGCAGGGGCGATCAAATCCATGTTCTCCGGTGAGAAGATCAACCGCACCGAAGACCGCGCCGTGCTGCACGTGGCCCTGCGTAACCGTAGCAATACGCCGATTATCGTCGACGGCAAAGATGTGATGCCGGAAGTGAACGCGGTGCTGGAGAAGATGAAAACCTTCTCTGAAGCCATTATCTCCGGCAGCTGGAAAGGCTACACCGGTAAAGCGATCACCGACGTGGTGAACATCGGTATCGGCGGCTCCGACCTGGGTCCGTTCATGGTGACCGAAGCGCTGCGCCCGTACAAAAACCATCTGAATATGCACTTTGTCTCTAACGTCGATGGCACCCACATCGCCGAAGTGCTGAAGAAAGTGAACCCGGAAACCACCCTGTTCCTGGTCGCCTCCAAGACCTTCACCACCCAGGAAACCATGACCAACGCCCACAGCGCGCGCGACTGGTTCCTGAAGACCGCTGGCGATGAGCAGCACGTGGCGAAACACTTCGCGGCGCTCTCCACCAACGCTAAAGCGGTGGGCGAGTTCGGTATCGACACCGCCAACATGTTCGAATTCTGGGACTGGGTCGGCGGCCGTTACTCCCTGTGGTCCGCGATTGGCCTGTCGATTATCCTCTCCGTAGGCTACGACAACTTCGTTGAGCTGCTCTCCGGCGCCCACGCGATGGATAAGCACTTCTCCACCACCGCGCCTGAGAAAAACCTGCCGGTACTGCTGGCGCTGATCGGCATCTGGTACAACAACTTCTTTGGTGCCGAGACCGAAGCGATCCTGCCGTACGACCAGTACATGCACCGCTTTGCGGCCTACTTCCAGCAGGGCAACATGGAATCTAACGGCAAATACGTTGACCGTAATGGCAACGCCGTGGATTACCAGACTGGCCCGATTATCTGGGGCGAGCCGGGCACCAACGGTCAGCACGCGTTCTATCAGCTGATCCACCAGGGTACCAAAATGGTCCCTTGCGATTTCATCGCTCCGGCAATTACCCATAACGCGCTTTCCGACCACCACCAGAAGCTGCTCTCTAACTTCTTCGCCCAGACCGAGGCGCTGGCCTTTGGTAAATCCCGCGAGGTGGTTGAGCAGGAGTACCGCGACCAGGGTAAAGATCCGGCCACGCTGGAACACGTTGTGCCGTTTAAGGTGTTTGAAGGCAACCGCCCGACCAACTCCATCCTGCTGCGCGAAATCACCCCGTTCAGCCTGGGCGCGCTGATTGCCCTGTACGAGCACAAAATCTTCACCCAGGGCGCTATCCTGAATATCTTCACCTTTGACCAGTGGGGCGTAGAGCTGGGCAAACAGCTGGCAAATCGCATTCTGCCAGAGCTGAATGATGATAAAGATATTGCCAGCCACGACAGCTCCACCAACGGCCTGATTAACCGTTATAAAGCCTGGCGCGCGTAATAAATAAGTCATAAACAGTGCCGGCAGATATGCCGGCATTTTTTTATCGGATAATTCCTGTTGTCCGTTACCTTACGCAAATTTCTATTATGAGTTTTATCTGAAAAGGTCAAATAACCCAATGGTTGCCGGGGTTTATTTTAGGAGTATACGCAGCAGCATCAGTACTTCTTATATTTTAACTATCTGAAATATAATGATTTATTAAAATTAAATTATTCTATTTATATCCCTACATCTAATTATCTGAAAACCTATTTGCTATTTCCCGCTACCGCAAACCCTCTGCTTTAGTTGTGTATACTCGATCCCGCCTGAATTTCTTTTGGGCACATCTCCATTCATTCATTGAAGGGAAATTGTTATGAAGAAAGTACTTTATGGCATTTTTGCCATATCTGCGCTTGCGGCAACGTCGGTGTATGCGGCTCCGGTTCAGGTCGGTGAAGCTGCAGGCTCGGCTGCGACGTCTGCGTCTGCGGGGAGTTCTACCGCAACCGCAACCAGCACCGTAGGCTCGGCCGTGGGTGTCGCTCTGGCGGCAACCGGTGGCGGTGATGGCTCCAATACCGGAACCACAACCACTACCACCACAAGCACCCAGTAATAGCGGGTGTTCTAACCCTAACCACACTTCGGTGTGGTTATTTAGCCCCTTCGGAGAAGAGTCGTGAAGCGACCTGCAATCCTTTTGATTTGCCTGCTTTTACAGGCGTGCTCAGCCACCACCAAAGGGCTGGGAAACTCACTGTGGGACAGCATGTTCGGCACCCCCGGCGTACAGCTGACGGATGACGATATCCAGAATATGCCTTATGCCAGCCAGTACATGCAGTTAAACGAGGGTCCGCAGCTCTTTGTGGTACTCGCGTTCGATGAAAACGGGCAGCAGAAATGGGTGACCCAGGATCAGGCCACCATAGTTACGCAGCATAACCGCATCGTAAAAACCCTGCTTGGCGGCGATAACCTGCTGGAGGTGAACAACCTCGCAGAGGACCCGCTGAGTAAACCGAATCAGATTACCGACGGCGCCAGCTGGACGCGCACCATGGGCTGGACCGAGCACAAGCAGGTACGCTACGCCACCGCACGCTCCGTCTTTAGCTGGGACGGCACCGACAGCGTGAAGGTGGGCAGCGACGAAACCAGCGTCCGCGTGCTGGATGAGGCCGTGACCACCGACCAGGCGAGCTGGCATAACCGCTACTGGGTGGATGACGAAGGCCATATCCGCCAGTCGCTGCAATATCTGGGCGCCGGCTTCTTCCCGGTGAAAACCACTCTGATTAAGGCCGCGAAACAATGAATCTGAAACTCTGCGTGACGCTGCTGATGTGCCTCTCCACGCCGCTGGCGTGGGCGGCGGGTACGGTCAAGGTCTGGACCCCGGAGAGCAAAGAGCCAAAAACCTTATCGAATGCGGAACACCTGATCGACCTGGTCGGGCAGCCGCGTCTGGCCAACAGCTGGTGGCCGGGAGCGGTGATTAGCGAGCAGCAGGCGACGGTACGGGCGCAGCAGCAGCATCAGGCGCTGCTGGCCAGGCTCGCCGGACTTGCCGGTGAAGAATCGGGCGATGACGCTGCGGCCATTAACAGCCTGCGCCAGCAGCTGCAGGCCATTGAGGTGACCGGCCGCCAGCTGGTGAACCTCGATCCCGACAAGGTGCGGGTGACGGATCTGGGCAACCCGGCCCTGCAGGGAGAGTACAGCCTGTGGATCCCGGCTAAGCCCACCACGGTGACGGTGATGGGGCTGGTCAGCAGCCCGGGCAGCAAGCCATTTACGCCGGGGCGGGATGTCGCGAGCTATCTCGACGATCAGAGCCTGCTGGCCGGCGCCGAAAAGAGCTATGCGTGGGTGGTCTATCCTGACGGCGAGACGCAGCGCGTACCCGTGGCTTACTGGAACAAGCGTCATGTGGAGCCTATGCCTGGCAGCGTGATTTTTGTCGGCTTTGCCGATCATTTCTGGACGAAAGCGTATGACGGTCTCGATGCCGACATCCTTCACTCCCTGACGCATCGGATACCGCATTAATGAAAAAAACCTATCTCTATAGCGTGCTGGCGCTGTGCGTGAGCGCCGCCTGCCATGCAGAAACCTTTCCGGCTCCCGTTGGGCCCTCCCAAGGCGACTTTGGCGGCGTCGGGCTGCTGCAAACCCCTACGGCGCGCATGGCGCGTGAAGGGGAGATCAGCCTCAACTACCGCGATAACGACCAGTATCGCTACTATTCGGCCTCGGTGCAGCTGTTCCCGTGGCTGGAAACCACGCTGCGCTATACCGACGTGCGTACTAAAAAGTACAGCAGCGTGGAGGCCTTCTCTGGCGATCAGACCTACAAAGATAAAGCCTTCGACGTAAAGCTGCGGCTATGGGAAGAGAGCTACTGGATGCCGCAGGTCTCCGTCGGCGCGCGGGATATTGGCGGTACCGGGCTTTTCGATGCCGAATACCTGGTTGCCAGCAAAGCCTGGGGGCCGTTTGATTTCTCGCTCGGACTCGGCTGGGGTTACCTCGGCACCAGCGGCAACGTTAGCAACCCGTTCTGTTCCGTCAGCGATAAGTACTGCTACCGCGATAACAGCTATAAAAAAGCCGGCTCTATTAATGGCGATCAGATGTTCCACGGCCCGGCCTCGCTGTTCGGCGGCGTGGAGTATCAGACCCCCTGGCAGCCGCTGCGCCTGAAGCTGGAGTATGAGGGCAATAACTACAGCGAAGAGTTTGCCGGCAAAATCGAACAGAAGAGCAAGTTTAACGTCGGGGCTATTTATCGCGTCACCGACTGGGCCGACGTCAACCTCAGCTATGAGCGGGGCAACACCCTGATGTTCGGCGTGACGCTGCGCACCAACTTCAACGACATGCGCCCCTCTTATAACGACAACGCGCGGCCGAAATATCAGCCGCAGCCGCAGGATGCCATCCTCCAGCACTCGGTGGTGGCTAACCAGCTTACGCTGCTGAAGTACAACGCCGGCCTTGCGGATCCGCAGATCCAGGTGAAGGGCGATACCCTGTACGTCACCGGCGAGCAGGTGAAATACCGTGAATCGCAGGAAGGGATCGAGCGCGCTAACCGGATCGTGATGAACGATCTGCCGGAGGGGATCCGCACGATCCGCGTGACTGAAAATCGCCTTAATATGCCGCAGGTGACCACCGAAACGGACGTCGCCAGCCTGCAGCGCCATCTCGAAGGCGAACCGCTGGGGCATGAAACCGAGCTGGTGCAAAAACGCCTTGAGCCGGTCGTGCCAGAGCGCACCGAGCAGGGCTGGTATATCGAAAAATCGCGCTTCGATTTCCATATCGATCCGGTGTTAAACCAGTCCGTCGGCGGGCCGGAAAACTTCTATATGTACCAGCTGGGCGTGATGGCAACGGCGGATCTGTGGGTCACCGACCACCTGCTCACCACCGGCAGCCTGTTCGGCAACCTTGCCAACAACTACGACAAATTTAACTACACCAACCCGCCGAGCGACTCGAAGCTGCCGCGCGTGCGTACCCACGTGCGTGAATATGTGCAGAACGACGCCTACGTGAACAACCTGCAGGCCAACTATTTCCAGTATTTCGGCAACGGCTTCTACGGTCAGGTGTACGGCGGTTATCTCGAGACCATGTACGGCGGGGCGGGTGCCGAGGTGCTCTATCGTCCGGTAGACAGTAACTGGGCCTTCGGGCTTGACGCCAACTACGTGAAACAGCGCGACTGGCGCAGCGCCCAGGACATGATGAAGTTCACCGACTACAGCGTGAAGACCGGCCACCTCACCGCCTACTGGACGCCGTCGTTTGCCCAGGATGTGCTGGTGAAAGCGAGCGTCGGCCAGTATCTGGCGGGGGATAAGGGCGGTACCCTGGATATCTCTAAACGCTTCGACAGCGGCGTAGTGGTGGGCGGTTATGCCACCATCACCAACGCCTCGCCGGACGAGTACGGGGAAGGGGACTTCACCAAAGGGGTGTATGTTTCTGTTCCGCTGGATCTCTTCTCGTCAGGCCCGACCCGCAGCCGGGCGGCCATCGGCTGGACGCCGCTGACGCGTGACGGCGGTCAGCCGCTGGGTCGTAAATTCCAGCTGTATGATATGACCAGCGACCGCAGCGTGAACTTCCGCTGATACGCGGTTTGCCCCTCACCCTAACCCTCTCCCCAAAGGGGAGAGGGGACGGCACGGTGCCGGTTTTCCCCCTCTCCCTTTCAGGGAGAGGGCCGGGGTGAGGGTGACCCCCCCCCCGCACTGTACAAAACATAAACAAAAAATATAGATCCCCGTCACATTTTTGCGTTATACATGAGCCTCACCACTGAGAATGAGGTGCTGTATGACATCCCTGACTCGCCCGCGCGTTGAGTTTATCTCAACCATTTTGCAGACCGTGCTGAACCTCGGTTTGCTAAGTCTTGGTCTGATCCTGGTCGTCTTCCTCGGTAAAGAGACGCTGCATCTTGCAGACGTCCTTTTAGCTCCCGAACAAACCAGCAAATACGAGCTGGTAGAGGGGCTAGTGGTCTACTTTCTCTACTTTGAATTTATCGCCCTGATTGTGAAGTACTTTCAGTCCGGCTTTCACTTCCCGTTGCGTTACTTTGTCTATATTGGCATCACCGCCATCGTGCGGCTGATCATCGTCGATCATAAATCCCCGCTCGACGTGCTGATCTACTCGGCGGCGATCCTGCTGCTGGTGATCACCCTCTGGCTGTGCAACTCCAAACGCCTGAAGCGGGAATAAAAAAAAGGCGCTCCGGGGAGAGCGCCAAATAAAGTCACAATGTTGCTTAAAGGCAGTTGAGGATAACAGTGGCATAGAACAATGAAACTTAACCTTTCACGCCCCCCGCGGTCAGGCCGTTGACCAGCCAGCGCTGTGCCAGCAGGAACACCAGGGTGATCGGGATGGCAGAGAGGACGGCAGCGGCAGCAAAGTCGCCCCACAGGTAGTTTTGCGGGTTGAGATATTGCTGCATGCCCACCGCCAGGGTGTAGCTATTCACATCACGCAGCAGCAGAGAGGCGACCGGCACTTCGGTAATGGCCGCGATGAACGACAGGATAAACACCACTGCCAGAATCGGCACCGACAGCGGCAGCAGCACCAGGCGGAAAGCCTGCCACGGCGTCGCGCCATCCAGCGAGGCCGCCTCTTCCAGCGAGTTATCGATGGTTTCGAAATAGCCCTTGATGGTCCACACGTGCAGCGCGATTCCGCCAAGATAGGCGAAGATCACCCCGCCGTGGGTGTTCAGGCCGATAAAGGGCACGTACTGGCCCAGACGGTCAAACAAGGCATACAGCGCCACCAGCGACAGCACCGCCGGGAACATCTGGAAAATCAGCATCCCTTTCAACAGGGTGGCTTTCCCTGAGAAGCGCATACGGGCAAAGGCGTAGGCGCAGGTGGTGGAGAGGGTCACGATACCGATCGCGGTGATAGTGGCGACCTTTACCGAGTTCCACAGCCACAGCAATACCGGGAAGGGCGGCGGCGTGACGCGGCCATCCACGTGCTCGACGCTGAAGCCCAGCGCCAGTTTCCAGTGCTCCCAGGAGATTTCATCCGGGATCAGGCTGCCGGTGGCGAAGTTGCCGGAACGCAGGGAGATGGCGATAACCATCAGCAGCGGGAACATAATCGCCGCAATAAAGATCAGTAGCCCCAGGTGGGTAGCCAGTAAACGTAATTTCTGCGATTTGGGTTGGACCATAGCCATTTTCAGTACCCTCCTTAGTCAAACTTCATGCGGGTTGCTTTCAGGTTCACAATCGCCAGCGCGCCCACCAGCAGGAAGATCAGCGTGGCAATCGCCGCCGCCAGACCAAAGTCCTGGCCGCCGCCGCCTTCAAAGGCGATACGGTAGGTGTAGCTCACCAGCAGGTCGGTATAGCCCGCCGGAGTGGTGGTGCCGAGACGGTCCGGGCCGCCGTTGGTCAACAGCTGGATCAGCACGAAGTTGTTAAAGTTAAAGGCAAAGCTGGCAATCATCAGCGGCGTCAGCGGCTTGATCAGCAGCGGCAGGGTGATCTTAAAGAAGTTCTGCAGCGGGGTGGCGCCATCCATCGCTGACGCCTCGTACAGGTCGTCCGGAATCGCCTTCAGCAGCCCCATGCACAGGATCATCATGTACGGGTAGCCGAGCCAGGTATTGACGATAACGATCATGCTGCGGGCGGTGGTCGGGTCGCTGAACCACGCCGGTTTGATGCCGAATAGCGCGCCCAGCATCATGTTGATTTCCCCAAAGCTCTGGTTAAACAGCCCTTTGAAAATCAGAATCGAGATAAACGACGGTACGGCGTAGGGCAGGATCAGCAGCACGCGGTAGACCGCTTTGCCTTTTAACGCCTCCCACTGCACCAGGCAGGCCAGCACCATACCTACGGCAACGGTCAGGATCACCGTCAGCACCGAGAAGACCACCGTCCAGACGAAGATGGCGAAGAAGGGCTTTTGAATACCTTCGTCGGTAAAGACGCGGGTGAAGTTATCCCAGCCGATAGTAACGGTATAGCCCGGGCTGAGTTTTTCATCGCCCCAGTTGCCATCCGCGTTAACCGCCTGGTAAAAGCCGATATCGTTATTCGGGCGATATTTCACGCCGCTCTGGTTGTTGGTGAGGGTGCCGTCATCCGCCAGCGTATAGAGCGGGCGGGTGCCGGAGAACTGGCGCAGTGAGCTCATCACCACTTTGCTCTCGTCCGGCAGCACGGCGGTAATCTGGGTCAGCGCCTGGCGGTTCTGGGTGATCACGCGCAGGTTGCCGCGTTCACCTTCCGGCAGGGCGTCCGCCTCTTTCAGCGTCAGCTTCTGTTCGCCACCGAATTTAAAGGCGTCGGAGAGATAATATTTGCCGGTTGCGTCATCGCTCAGGGCCAGCTTCCACTCGTCGCCCGCCGGATATAAGCCAAAGTTAAAAGTCTTGCCGGCCTGATAAGAGCGATCCATCAGCACCTGCCGGGCGCGCTCCTGCGCAAGCTGGTTGGTGCTGCTGTAGTTGGTAAAGGCGATAGCGATGGTGCAGATCAGCGGGAATAGAACAAACAGCCCCATCCCGGCCACGCCAGGATAGACATAGCGCCAGGCGTAGGCTTTACGATTGGCGAAAATATAGAGGCCAACCGAGCTTAACAGCAGCGTCATGATGGCGAACAGGTACTCCCCCTGCACATACATTAAAACAACAAGGTATCCCACCAGCAGGCAGAGCAGGCCGATCGCTGACCACTTCAGCGCCTCGCTTTGCCACCAGTGTTTCTTTTTAATGACATCCATGGGGATCTTCCTCTACAGCAATTAAATAACCCTCACCCCAACCCTCTCCCTCAGGGAGAGGGGGCGGTTTTCTCCTTCTCCCTTGAGGGAGAAGGCCGGGATGAGGGGGTTACAGCCGGTCTTACTTAGTAATACGGCCCTGCGCGTCCTTCAGTGCCGCATCAACGGTCTGGCGACCGCTTGCAGCATTGATTACCGCGGTACGGGTGGCGTACCAGAATGCGGCCATCTGCGGGATGTTCGGCATGATCTCGCCCTTCTCGGCGTTACTCATGGTCGCGGCGATACGCGGATCTTTTGCCAGCGTCTCCTGGAAGGATTTCAGCGCCACGGCGCCCAGCGGTTTATCTTTGTTGACCGCATCCAGACCGTCGTCGGTCAGCAGGTAGTTTTCCAGGAACTCTTTTGCCAGCTCTTTGTTCGGGCTGGCGGCGTTAATGCCCGCGCTCAGCACGCCAACGAACGGCTTGGACGGCTTGCCTTTAAAGGTTGGCAGCAGCGTAACGCCGTAGTTGATTTTGCTCTTATCGATGTTGGACCACGCCCACGGACCGTTGATGGTCATCGCGGTTTCGCCTTTGTTGAAGGCCGCTTCGGCGATGGAGTAGTCGGTATCCGCGTTCATGTGCTTGTTCTTGATCAGATCGACCAGGAAGGTCAGGCCCGCTTTCGCGCCCTCGCTGTCTACGCCCACGTCTTTCACGTCATACTTGCCGTTTTCAAACTTGAAGGCATACCCGCCGTCGGCGGCGATCAAAGGCCAGGTGAAGTACGGCTCTTGCAGGTTGAACATCAGCGCGCTCTTACCTTTCGCCTTCAGCTCTTTATCGAGCGCCGGGATCTCTTCCCAGGTTTTTGGCGGGTTCGGTACGAGGTCTTTGTTGTAAATCAGGGAGAGGGCTTCAACCGCCACCGGGTAAGCGATCAGCTTGCCGTTGTAGCGCACCGCGTCCCAGGTGAAGGGGAACAGCTTGTCCTGGAAGGCTTTATCCGGGGAGATCTCCGCCAGCAGGCCAGACTGGGCGTAGCCGCCGAAACGGTCATGCGCCCAGAAGATGATGTCCGGGCCGTCGCCGGTGGCCGCCACCTGCGGGTATTTCTCTTCCAGCTTGTCCGGGTGTTCAACGGTTACTTTGATGCCGGTGTCTTTCTCGAATTTTTTACCCACTTCGGCCAGGCCGTTATAGCCCTTGTCGCCGTTAATCCAGATAACCAGCTTACCTTCTTCAATCTTGGCCAGTGCCGGGGCGGAAATCATCATTGCTGCCAGGGCGGACAATGCGAAAACGCGTGCGCCAGTCTTGATATTCATATCTGCCATCCTTTTTGGTGATGTGCTGTGGTGACTTCAGTGGTTCAACGTGGCTCAGTCTCCTTATTTGACATCCTCTTTCCATCCTCCCTGACCCTACGCCCCACCCTCGCTTTGTGTGATCTGCGTTGCATAAATTTCAGTTATGAGTACTGGCGCACATAAACCAGCGGTGATTTTTGCCGTCTGCATCACGATTTTCGCTTCAGCCCACCGGCGGCGGGGGCAGAGCCCGCCTTCTCATCCTCCCGCCTCCTCCCCCATAAAAAAGCCAGGGGGTGGAGGATTCACGGAAGTAATGGATACCCCATAGTGAACTTATCTTGAATGTTTCTGTCGGCGACAGGTTGTAACAAAGGGAGTAGGGGATGGCGAGCGTACAGCTGCGTAATGTAACGAAAGCCTGGGGCGATGTGGTGGTGTCGAAAGATATCAACCTGAATATCCAGGAAGGTGAATTCGTGGTGTTTGTTGGCCCGTCAGGTTGCGGTAAATCCACGCTGCTGCGCATGATTGCCGGACTGGAGACCATCACCAGCGGTGATTTACTGATTGGTGACACCCGGATGAACGACATTCCTCCCGCCGAACGCGGCGTGGGCATGGTGTTCCAGTCTTACGCGCTTTATCCCCACCTCTCGGTTGCCGAGAACATGTCTTTCGGCCTGAAGCTGGCCGGTGCCAAAAAAGAGACCATTAACCAGCGCGTGACCCAGGTTGCCGAAGTGCTGCAACTGGCGCACCTGCTGGATCGTAAACCTAAGGCGCTCTCCGGCGGCCAGCGTCAGCGTGTGGCCATTGGCCGTACGCTGGTGGCGGAACCGCGCGTCTTCTTGCTGGATGAGCCGCTGTCGAACCTCGACGCCGCGCTGCGCGTCCAGATGCGCATTGAGATCTCCCGTCTGCATAAGCGTCTTGGCCGCACCATGATTTACGTCACCCACGATCAGGTTGAGGCCATGACCCTGGCCGACAAGATTGTGGTGCTGGATGCCGGTCGCGTGGCGCAGGTCGGTAAGCCGCTGGAGCTCTATCACTACCCGGCAGACCGCTTCGTGGCGGGCTTTATTGGCTCACCGAAGATGAACTTCCTGCCGGTGAAAGTGACAGCGACGGCGATTGAACAGGTACAGGTGGAGCTGCCAAACCGCCAGCAGGTGTGGCTGCCGGTAGACAGCGCCAACGTCCAGGTCGGGGCGAATATGTCCCTTGGCATCCGCCCGGAACATCTCCTGCCAAGCCACATTGCCGATGTGACGCTGGAAGGGACGGTACAGGTTGTAGAACAGCTCGGTCACGAAACACAGATTCATATCCAGATCCCCGCCATCCGTCAGAACCTGGTCTACCGCCAGAATGACGTGGTGTTGGTAGAAGAGGGTGCCACATTCGCTATCGGTTTGCCGCCAGAGCGC
>Ga0153917_1000334_pt1 | contig 35102 bp, 30 predicted proteins | sample TSFL001MetaG_FD_104695 | JGI IMG/M metagenome (GOLD analysis project Ga0153917, IMG submission 104695) | Attine ant fungus gardens microbial communities from Florida, USA - TSFL001 MetaG | ecosystem: Host-associated > Fungi > Mycelium > Unclassified | place: USA: Florida, Paynes Creek Historic... | reverse complement strand
ATCTTCGCATTCGGGCAGAAATTCCTCATCAAAGGCATCGCCACCACCGGACTCAAATAGAGACGCATATCCGTACCCTCACACAGCACCACCCATTCACCAAGGAGACACAGCAATGAAGCGAATCACATTCCGCGTCGCGGCCGCCGTGGCCATCGGCGCGCTCGCGATCGGCCTGGCCGGCTGCGGCACGGCCAAGGGCGGCGCCGCCGACGGCAAGCCCGCGCTCAGCAAGGATCCGGTGACGATCCGGATGTACTGGTGGGGCGGCGATGCCCGCCATGAGCGCACCAAGCAGGTCATCGCGCTGTTCGAGAAGAAGTACCCGAACATCACCGTCAAGCCCGAGTTCGCCGACTGGAACGGCTACTGGGAGAAGCTCGCCACCTCCACCGCCGGCAAGAACATGCCCGACGTCGTGCAGATGGATGCCCAGTACCTCGCCGAGTACTCGAACCGCGGTGCGCTGGCGGATCTCAGCAAGCTCGACGTGAACCTGTCCGGCATGGAGGCCAGCGTTCGCGGTACCGGCCAGGTCGACGGCAAGCAGTACGCCGCGCCGATCTCGACCTCCAGCATGGCCGTCATCGTCAACACCGACCTGCTGGCCAAGGTCGGCGTGCCGCTGCCGGCCGACACCGACACCTGGACCTGGGGCGAGTTCAACACCTGGGCCGCCCAGGTCTCGAAGGCGTCGTCGGGCGCCGCCTACGGCTCGCAGCTCGACGCGGACATCGTGCAGCTGCAGCTGTTCGCGCGTCAGAGCGGCGAGCAGCTGTTCAAGGACGGCAAGGTCGTCGTCTCGCCGAAGACGGTGGCCGCATACTTCCAGACGAACCTCGATCGGATCTCCTCCGGCGCGGCCGCGGGCGCCTCGGTGTTCGCGGAGACCGCTGGTCTTCCGCTGGACCAGCTGCCCATCTCGACCGGCAAGGCTGCGACGCAGATCGGCTACGCCACCCAGGTGTCCGCGTACGCGGCGGCCAGCCACGCGAACCTGAAGCTGGTCCCCCTGCCGACCGTGTCCAAGGGGTCGAAGGACTGGAACTTCTTCAAGCCGGGCATGTATTGGTCCGTGTCGTCGCAGTCCAAGCACCCTGCAGAGGCGGCACTGCTGACGAACTTCTTCCTCAACGACTCCGGTGCCGCGAAGATCCTCGGCTCTGAGCGCGGCATCCCTGCCGTCAAGACCTCGCTCGAGGCGATCAAGCCCAGCCTGACCCCGGACGAGGTCAAGGCCGTCGACTTCACCCAGGCGGAGGCCTCGAGCCTCGGCAGCGCCCCGCAGGTCGCTCCGGCCGGCTCGTCGACCGCCAATGCGACGCTGCTCCGCTACGCCCAGCAGGTCTACGCCGGTCAGCAGGGCGCGGAGGACGCCGCCAAGGCCTTCATCAAGGAGGTCCAGGCCTCCATCGACGCCGCGAAGAAGTAACGGCTGACATCGGCAGCGTGGTGGATGCGGCTCCGGCCGTGACCACCACGCTGCTGTCATGAAAGACTCCCGACTCATTAGGAAACCCGGTGACACCTGCATCCCGCCCCCTGCGCTGGCACGAGGAGTTCGACACGTCCGATGCCACGCTTCCGCCACGGAGCTGGGCGTCGTCGGACGCCGGCCGGATCGACCTGAGCGGAACCTGGTCGTTCCGGCTCAGTCCGACCGCGGACGCGCCTCTGGACTTCGTCGACGCCGAGCCCGTCGATTGGGCCCGGATACCTGTGCCCTCGCACTGGCAGCTTCACGGGTACGGGCATCCGATCTATACGAACCAGGACTATCCGTTTCCCGTCGATCCGCCGCGTGCACCCGACGAGAACCCGACCGGCGACTACAGCACGACCTTCGACGTGCCTGCCTCCTGGACGGCGGACGGCCGTGTCGTGCTCCGGTTCGAAGGCGTCGACTCCGCGGCGACGGTGTGGGTGAACGGCCGCCGGATCGGCTCGACGAGCGGAAGCCGCCTGCCGAGCGAGTTCGATGTCACGGACGCGGTGCATCCCGGTGTCAACCGTGTGGCGGTACGCGTGGTGCAATGGTCGTCGAACACCTACATCGAAGACCAGGACATGTGGTGGTTGTCCGGGCTGTTCCGTGAGGTGACGGTGCGGCATCGCCCGGCAGAGGCGATCGGGGACCACGTCGTCGTATCGGATTTCGATCCGTCGACGGGTGCCGGGCGGCTGCGCGTCACCGCCGATGTCGCGGCCCGGGTGTCGATTCCGGAGCTCGGCATCGACATCGCAGCCGGCGAGGAGATCGAGATCCCGGGAGTCGAACCCTGGTCGGCCGAGTCTCCGCGCCTCTACGCCGGTCAGCTCCGGTCCCCGGGGGAGACGATCGACATCGCGATCGGCTTCCGGCGGGTGGAGCTAAAGGACGGGCTGATCCTCGTCAACGGGCGGACCGTGCAGTTCCGCGGGGTGAACCGGCACGAGTTCCATCCCGAGCACGGCCGCGTTCTCGACGAGCAGACGATGCTGGCCGACGTGAAGCTGATGAAGCAGCACAACATCAACGCCGTGCGCACCAGCCACTACCCGCCGCATCCCCGGTTCCTGGAACTGTGCGACGAGTACGGGCTCTGGGTCATCGACGAGTGCGACTTCGAGACGCACGGGTTCGGCGCGGCCGACCCGGCGTTCGGATTCGAAGGCGCCGGCGCAGGGCCGGGCAACCCTGTCGACGACGAGCGCTGGCAGGGTGTGCTCGTCGATCGCATGCAGCGCATGGTGGTGCGCGACCGCAATCACCCCAGCATCCTGATGTGGTCCCTCGGCAACGAATGCGGCCCCGGCGTGAACATCGCCCCCATGGCCGATGCGGCCCGGGCGCTGGATCCGACCCGTCTGATCCACTACGAACGCGACTTCACCAGCGCCCACGCCGACGTGTACAGCCGGATGTACCTCGACGTCGCGGAGGTCGAGGCGATCGGCAGGCAGACCGAAGAGCCGCTGAACGATCTCGATCTCGACGCCCGTCGCCGGGCGCAGCCGTTCCTGCTCGCCGAGTACGCCCACGCGATGGGCAACGGCCCAGGCGGTCTGACCGAGTATCAGGAGCTGTTCGACGCATACCCGCGCCTGCACGGCGGCTTCATCTGGGAGTGGATCGATCAGGGCATCGCGCAGGAGGACGCCGATGGCCGCACCTGGTATGCCTACGGCGGCGACTTCGGAGAAGAGATCCATGACGGCAACTTCGTCGCCGACGGTCTGCTCTTCCCCGATCGGTCGCCCTCGCCGGGGCTCCTCGAGGTGAAGAAGGTCTTCGAGCCGCTGCGCATCGAGGAGGACCCCGACGGGATCCGGCTCACCAGCGCGCGCGACGTCGTCGGCATCGACGATCTGCGTGCGGAATGGATCCTGGAGCAGAACGGGCACCGCGTGGCATCCGGCGAGCTCGCGCTGCCCGCGCTGCCCGCGCGCACGAGCGCCGTCCTGCCGATGCCCTCGCTCCCCGCTGTAGCCGACGAGGCATGGTTCACCGTTCGTGTGCACCTGCGCGACAACTCGCCGTGGGCCCCGGCCGGACACGAGGTCGCGACCGGTCAGTGGCGCGTGGCCGACCCGGCGCCGGTGGTGCAGGCGCCCGCGGTCGCCGTCGCGTGTCCGACTGTCGGCGCGGGCGCGTTCGACGATCGCGGCTCTCTCGTCGCCCTCGGCGGCATCCCGATCGCCGCGGCGCACCTCGACGTCTGGCGCGCCCCCATCGACAACGACAATGGGTACTACGGCGAGCCCGTCGCGACGCGCTGGCGCGCGCGGGGCCTGGATCGCATGCACCACCGCGTCGATGGGGTCTTCTGGCATCCGGACGCGCTCGAGGTGCACACGCGCACCGCGGCGGCGGCGTCGCCGCTCGCCTTGCAGAGCCGCTGGATCTGGAGCACCGACGGCGACGATCTGCGCTTGTCGCTCACGGTCACGCCCGAAGGGGAGTGGGACGTGCCGCTTCCGCGGCTCGGCATCCGGCTCGGCCTGCCCGCAGACGTCGCGGCGGCGACGTGGTTCGGACGCGGCCCGGGCGAGACCTATTCGGACTCGCACCGGTCGCAGCTGATCGGGCGCTACGAGCGGAGCATCGACGAGCTGCAGGTGCCGTATCTGCTGCCGCAGGAGAACGGGCAGCGCTCCGACGTGCGGATGCTCGAGCTCGCCCCGTTCGCATCGCGCGCCCTGCGGATCACGAGCGACGATGCCTTCGCCTTCACCGCGCGCCGGTGGACGGCACGACAGCTGGATGCGGCGGCGCATCCAGGCGACCTGGCGCCGGGCGACACCGTCTGGGTGAACCTGGACGCGTACCAGTACGGCCTCGGTTCGGCGTCGTGCGGACCGGGTGTGCTGTCGCAGTACATCGTGCAGCCCGCCGAGACCACGATGAGCCTGAGGTTCGCGGTCGTGCCCAGCGACCAGAGCCGCACCGAGGAGCCCTGAGGATGGCGCAGTTCGATCCCCGCTCGATCAGCTGCGCGAGTACCGGCCCGTCGTCCGGCGGCCGGCTGATCTCGAAGAGTTCTGGCGCGGGACGCTCGCGGCATCACGGGCTAAGGCGTCCGAGCCCAGGCTCGCCGGGATCGCGCCTCGTTCGAAGCCGGCGTGCGTCCGTTCAGATGTGCTCGTCAGCGATCGCGTAACGCGTATCCCGCTGTCCCTGTGCGCCGAGCATCCGGACGGAACCGGCGTCGATCAGCCTGCTCAGCGCGAAGCGCACCTGCCCTGCGGTGAGCCCGGTCGCCTGCACGACCTCCCCGAGCTGTCGGGGCGCATCGAGGGCGGCAAGCACAGCCTCGCCGTGCTTGGTGACCGCGTTCCGAGGCGGATCCGGCGTCAGCTTCGGCTCATCGACGATGATGCTCACTTCTTCGGGGAGCAGTGACGCTCCGGCGAGGCGGTACCGGGTTCCCCCGCGGCTGCCGTGACGAACCGCGACTCCGTTGTCGACGAGTGTCTGGAGCGCGATCTGCGCGGTCTCGCGGTCTACGACGCCGAACCGGCGGCGAACGTCTGAGTCGGTGAGTTCTTCGCCGTGGCGCAGGCGTACGAGGAGCGCGCGCTGCAGGTCGCTCAACGGCAGATCCGATGCCGTCTCGGCGAGCCAGGCGAGATCGTCGGCATTGATGAAAGCATGACGGGAGATTCGGGCGACGAACATGACACCGGTGTCGTGGAAGACCGGTGGACTCATGCCCGCAGCGTGCAGAGCTTCTCGTACTTCGCGAATGCCACCGCCTTCTCCTTCGATCACGCGGGCGCCGTCGCGGATCCTGGTGAACTTGGCGATCTCATAGAGGTATTGATTGACGGCGGCTTTGCCGAGCAGGTCTCCCAGTTGTCGCACGGTGATACCGCGCAGCCCGCCGGGGCTGGTGATGATGAGATCGTCGTCCGTCAGCCGGATCTCGATGCGCTTGCCTTCGGTGAGGGGACTCATGTCACGGTGCACGAGGGCGTTGGCGATGAGTTCGCGCACCGCGCGGGCGGGCAGCTCGTTCTCGTCGCGGGCGTGGCCGCGATCGTCGTAGCGGATGCGTGTCGAGGTGTTCCTCCGCACCCAGTCGATCGCCTGATCGAGCAGATCCGGAAGAGGGCCGTCGAGGTGCACGAGGTCGCGCGTCCGGGCCCCGGATCCCCGTGGCAGTTGAACGGCCGCGGTGATCGCATACGACGGCGCGAACTGCTGCGGGTAGCGGGAGAGCGCGGCGAGGCCGGCGAAGGTCAGTCGTCCGCCACGTGGTTCGATGACGCCTTTCGCGCGGAGGATCGACTGATCGTCCGCAGTCGCGAGGCGGGGAGACGACGATCGGACTCCGCTGACGAACGCTGCCCTCAGATCGGGGTCGAGGTCGTCGATGCCGCTCCCTTCGATGGCGCGGAGATCGTCACGAGGATGCTCGGCACCGATGAGCTTCGCCCGCTCGAGTTGCTGGAGCTCCTGCGGGGACAGTTCGTAGTCGCCGTCCGCCTGGCGAAGGTAGGCGCGGCCCCGATAGCTACACGGTCTGTCGGCGAGCGGGAGTCCTTGGACGTCTGCGAGCAATATGGGTCGTCCGTCGACAAAAGCGGTCTGAAAGTCGACGTGCAAGGGTGGTTCCACGGACTGGCGGGCCTGTGACGCGATCGCCTGCTCGGCCGCGGAAGAGTCCGGCACGCCGGTGACGGCGAAGCCGTTCGCCTCGTCCAGGCCCAAGACGATCGTGCCGCCCGAGGGCATGTTCCCGAAGGCGCTCAACGTCTCGCCGAGGTGGGGGATGCCATCGCGCGCCCGCTTGACCTCTACCTCGGTGTAGTCGCTGTTGCGCGACCGAAGCGTGTCGAGGAGTTGCCGGACGTCTTCATCATCCCATGACATAGTAAGAGTGTAACTTAGATATGAACATATGCACTCCAAGAGTTTCAGTGTTCGGTTCGGGTTGCAGTGTGATCCGGCCCTGCCGGGCGAAGCGCACGGGCCTCTGCGCCCCGATAGTCTGCAGGCATGGCTTCCACGAAGGTTCTGTTCATCGGCGGCACGGGCATCATCTCCTCCGCGGCGAGTGCGCTCGCGGCCGAGCGCGGGTTCGAGGTGACGCTGCTCAATCGAGGTCGGTCGCGGCGTGCGCCTGCAGACGGCGTGGAGGTGCTCACGGCCGACATCTCGGATGCCGCGGCCGTGGACGCCGCGCTCGGAGGCCGCGAGTTCGACGTGGTCGCCGACATGATCGCCTTCACCCCCGACCAGGTGCAGCGCGACATCGACCGCTTCGAGGGGCGCACCGGGCAGTACGTGTTCATCAGCTCGGCGTCCGCCTATCAGAAGCCCGTCGCGCGCCTGCCGATCACCGAGTCGACGCCGCTGCGCAATCCGTTCTGGAAGTACTCGCGCGACAAGATCGCCTGCGAGGACCTGCTCGTCTCGGCGTACCGCGACCGCGCCTTCCCCGTGACCATCGTGCGGCCGTCGCACACGTACGACAAGTGGACGATCCCCGCGTTCGGCGGCTGGACGGCGATCGACCGCATCCGCCGCGGTGAAGAGATCGTGGTGCACGGCGACGGCACCTCGGTGTGGACCCTGACCCACGCCGACGATCTCGCGGTCGGCTTCGTCGGCCTGCTCGGCAACCGCCTCGCCTACGGTGACGCCTTCCAGCTCACCAGCGACTTCGCCTACACCTGGAACGACATCTACGCGATCCTGGGCCGCGCCGCCGGTGCCGAGCCGAAGATCCGCTACGCCACCAGCACCGCGATCGAGGCCGCTGCACCCGAGCGCGCCGGTCAGCTCAGCGGCGACATGGCGCACTCGGTGATCTTCGACAACAGCAAGATCCGCAGCGTCGTGCCCGACTTCCACCCGGTGATCGGGCTGCACCGCTCGGCCGTCGAGATCATCGACTGGCACGACGCCCACCCCGAGCTGCAGCAGGTGGATGCCGGCATGGAAGCGCTCTATGAGAAGCTCCTCGCGCAAGGCTGAACGACACGGAGCTACTCGGGTTCCTCCTCGCCGCGCAAGACGGTGAGCAGGCGCAGAAGCGACGGCTGGCCGAGCCCGTCGTGAGCGCACGGCGGGCGAGTCCACGTCGTCGGCGTCAGTCCCTCTGCACGGCGAACGGCGCCCCGGCCTCGTGGAACAGCTGTCCCGCCTTCGCGGTGCGCTCGACCCAGTCGGCGACATCGTGGACGAACACCCGAGGCGATGCTCCGGACTCGTCCCGGCCGATGTGCTCGGCGGCGATGCGCGTGGCGTCGGGCGCCGTGCGCACGGCCTCGAGCACGGCCATGTAGGCGCCCGTGTCGGCCAGCGGCGACAGCAGCGCTGCGCCCGTCTCGCGGTGGTCGAGCAGTTGCTCGAACAGGTCGGTGCGGCCGGTGTGCTCGACGCGGCCGTCGGGATGCGTGAGGTCGTCGTCGGTGTAGGCGAACACGACCGAGGATCCGGCCGTGCGCACCTCGATGAGCGGGGCCGACTCGCCCTGCTGCGCGGTCAGGGCGAGCGCGGCGGTCACCCTCCGCCCGTCGGCGAGGGTGATCCGGACGCTGGAGGTGTCGTCCGCGTCGATGTCGTTGGCGCGGTACTGGTCCAGCTCGATCGCGGCGACGTCCTCCGCGCGGTGCGCGCCGGCGATGCGCAGAGAGGTCGCGATCGCGTGGGCGAGCGCGTTGGTGAGCACGCCGTCGACGACGGGGGCGTCGCCGAGCGTGCGCCGTCCCGCCCATGCCGAGCGCGTCCAGTAGGCCGTGTCCCGGCTCCACGCCGCCCAGGTCGCGACGGACGTGGCCGGTCCCAGAGCGGCGATCGCATCCAGCGCGTGCGAGCCGAAGCTCTGGAAGCCGATCTGCACGGCCCGCCCGCTGCGCTGCTGGGCCTCGCACAGCCGGGTGAACTGCTCCATCGCCGCGACCGGAGGCTTCTCGAGGTACACGTCCGCGCCGTGCGCGAGCGCGCGCTCGGCGAGGGCGAAGTGCGTGTTGGTGGGGGTCGCGATGACGACGATGTCGGGATCCAGCCCGGCGTCGAGTGCGGCGCCCAGGCTCGGCCAGGCCGGGACGCCGGATCCGAATCCCTCGGCGGGAGCGCCGTGCGGGTCGGCGAGGCCGATCAGCCGCACGCGGTCGCGGAGACGCTCGAGGTTGCGCAGATGCACGACGCCGAAGCCGCGAGCGCCGACGAGGAGAACGGAGGGATGCATACCCGGATCCTATCGGAAAGCGCTTGCCCGGCGCTAGGAGCAGCGCGGGCCGGGCTTGCGCGGTGCCGGGCCGCCGTGCCGCTGGGCGCCGAGCCGCGCGCGCCGGCCGCCGGGCCGCTGGGCACCGGGTCGCGGAGCGCCGCGCCGCGGGCCGCGGGCCGCCGCTCGCCGGGCGCCGCGAAGCGCCGGGCGCCGCGAAGCGCCGGGCGCCGCCGTCCTGCTCGCGGCGCGGGTCAGAACAGCTCGCCGTACCCCATCTCCACGAGGTTGCGGTGCGAGGTCTCCAGGGCTTCCCACACGGTGCGACCGTACAGCTCGTCCTGTTCGACGAGCAGGTAGTCCGCCCCGGACGCGACGCTCTGCGCGATGATCCCCGGCCAGTCCAGGTTGCCCTCGCCGACCTCGGCGAACTGCACCACATCGGTCCACGCGCGCGCCCAGGCCTCTCCGTCGCCGCGTTCGCGGGCGTCGAGAGCCGCATCGTCGGGAAGCGCGATCCGGTAGTCCTTCAGGTGGATCATCCGCACCCGGCCGGCGTACTGCGCGATGACCCGTGCCGGATCCATCCCGCCGCGCGCGATCCAGTGCGCGTCCAGTTCCAGGCCGACGTGCGGGGAGGCGTCCGCGATGACGTCGAGCAGGTGCCGGCCGTCGATCTTCGCGAACTCGATGTGGTGGTTGTGGTAGTACAGCGCGAGTCCCTCATCTGCGAGGCGCACGGCCGCGGCATCCGTCCGTCGGCAGAAGTCCAGGATCGCGTCGGTCGAACGCAGCGCCGGCATGGGCAGCATCCCGATGCGCACGAGACCGGCGCCCAGCGCGCGGGCGTCGGCGACGATCTTGTCGAAGTCGTCTTCCAGCGAGTCGTTCCCGCCCGGGCCGAGTCCCGCCGACAGGGCGCAGTACTCCACGCCCAGCTCGTCGCGGGCCCGGCGCAGCTCGGTCACGGTCTCGGCCGTCATCGGGATCTGCGACAGCTCCGCCACGCGGTATCCGATCCCCGCCGCGCGCCGGAACGCCTCGAACGCGCCGAGCTCGGCGACCGCGTCCTTGAGCATCATCGCCTGCACGCCGATGCGGGCGCGCTCCGCCGTGCTCGTTCCCGTGTTCATGCTGTGCTCCTCAGCGTTCTCTGTCCCCTGGACAGGCGGAGATCACCGTCGTCGCCGCGACCCGACGGGCCCACCCGTGACAGCCGGCGGCATCCCGCGGCGTGGTCCGGCGTCTCGGCCCGCGCTCAGGCGCCCCAGCCGGCCTGGGTGCCGCCGACGCGCTCGGCGGCGATCGTGTCGAGGTAGCCGGACGCGAGGAAGGCCGCCATCGGGTCGGCGGGCAGGCCCCGCTCCTCGCGCCAGGCGGCGAGGGCCGGACGCACGTCGGTGTAGAACGCGTCCATGAGCACGGCGTTCGCGGCCAGCACGTCGTTCGCGCGCTGCGCGGCGGCGAGGGCCTCGCGGTCGATGAGCAGGGCGCGCGCGGTCATCTCCTGCACGTTCAGCACGGAGCGGATCTGTCCCGGGATCTTCGCCTCGATGTTGTGGCACTGGTCGAGCATGAACGCCACGTCGGGGTTGTTCAGGCCGCCGCCGCGGATCACCTCGGCGAGGATGCGGAACAGCTGGAACGGATCCGCCGCTCCCACGATGAGGTCGTCGTCGGCGTAGAAGCGCGAGTTGAAGTCGAACGAGCCGAGCTTGCCGAGGCGCAGCAGCTGCATCACGATGAACTCGATGTTGGTGCCGGGGGCATGGTGACCGGTGTCCAGGCATACCATCGCCTTCTCGCCGAGCGCCGCCACCTGCGCGTAGCTCGTGCCCCAGTCGGGCACGTCGGTGTGGTAGAACGACGGCTCGAAGAACTTGTACTCCAGCACGAGGCGCTGCGCGTCGCCGAGGCGCGCGTAGATCTGCTGCAGCGAGTCCTGCAGGCGGTCCTGGCGGGCGCGCATGTCGTTCTGTCCCGGGTAGTTGGACCCCTCCGCGAGCCAGATCTTGAGGTCCCGGGATCCGGTCGCGTGCATCACGTCGATGCATTGGAAATGGTGGTCGATGGCCTTCTGCCGGATCCGGTCGTCCTCGTGCGTGAGCGCGCCGAACTTGTAGTCCTCGTCCTGGAAGGTGTTGGAGTTCACCGTGCCCAGTGCCACGCCGAGGTCCTCCGCGTGCCGGCGCAGGTCGTCGTAGGAGTCGACGAGGTCCCACGGGATGTGCAGCGCCACGGACGGGGCGAGCGCGGTATACGCGTGCACCTGCGCCGCGTCGGCGATCTTCTCGTACGGGTCCCGCGGGGTGCCCGGTGTGCCGAACACCCGGAACCGGGTGCCGGAGTTGCCGAACGCCCAGCTGGGCAGCTCGATCGACTGCTTCTCGAGCTCGGTCAGGATCTCGGGGGAGAGGATGGTCATGATGCGGTGCCTTCTTCGGGAGCGGACGTGCGGCCGGCAGCGGCGAGCTGATCGGCCAGGTGGAAGATCTCGGTGAGCGCGGTCGCGGCCTGGTCGGGCCGGCCGTCGAGACCGAGGAAGTACGGCTTCATCTCGGCCTCCCACTGGGCCGCGATCGGGGACGCGGCGAGGTAGGCCTGAGCCGCGGCGTCGTCGTCGGTCTCGTAGTAGCCCACGAGACGCCCGCCCTCGGCGAGGAACAGCGAATAGTTGCGCCGGCCGGCGGCGGCGATCTCCGCGAGCATCTCCGGCCGCACCGGCGTATGCCGGGCGACGTACTCGTCGATGAGCTCGGGCCGGATCCGCAGCTCGAAGCAGTGCCGGTGTGTGGGCGTCAGGGGCGTCGTCATTGAGTTCCTCAGTGATGAATCGTTTCAATGGTCACAGTATCGTACTCGCATCGACCGTGCAAGCGTCCGGCGGGAGGAGGATCGCGCACTCGTCGAGCCACCGACCGCCCTGGCGGGCGGATCCGCCCGAAAACCCGCCTCGTCTCCGTGTCCGAGGCGGGAAGCGCCCGGAGACCGCTAATGTCCAGATGAATCGATCCAGAGGGAGCCCCGTGGTCAGCGTGAAGGACGTCGCCGCCGCGGCCGACGTGTCGGTCGGCACCGTGTCGAATGTCCTCAATCATCCGGACAAGGTGTCGGCGGCGACCATCGAGCGCGTGCAGCAGGTCATCGAGGATCTCGGATTCGTGCGCAACGACGCGGCTCGTCAGCTGCGTGCGGGCCGCAGCCGCAGCATCGGCCTCGTGGTCCTCGACGTGGGCAACCCGTTCTTCGCGGAGGTCGCCCGCGGTGCAGAGGAGCGCGCGGCGGAGGAGGGGCTGGTCGTGCTGCTGGGCGGGGCCGACCAGAAGCCGGATCGGGAGAGCGCCTACCTGGACCTGTTCCGGCAGCAACGCGTGCTCGGCGTGCTCATCACGCCGGTCTCGGAGGATGTCGCGGCGCTGAGACGGCTGAACGAGGCCGGCATCCCGGTCGTGCTGGTGGACCGCGAGATGCCCGGGGAGGCGTTTCGCGCGGTCTCGGTGGACGATGTCGAGGGCGGTCATCTGGCCGTCTCCCACCTGCTCGCGCTCGGGCGCCGCCGGATCGCGGTGGTCGCCGGGCCTGCCTCCGTCCCACAGGTCGCCGATCGTCTCGAGGGCGCTCGCCGCGCCGTCGCGGCGAGCCCTGACGCGGTTCTCGAGGTGATCGAGGCGGAGGCGCTGACGGTGCTCGCCGGACGTGAGGCGGGGGAGCGGATCCGCGAGAGGGCTGAGCGGCCCGACGCCGTCTTCGCCGTGAACGACCTGCTCGCCGTCGGTGTCCTGCAGGCGCTCGCGCTGGCGGACAGCGGCGTGCGCGTGCCCGAGGACATCGCCCTCATCGGCTACGACGACATCGACTTCGCGGCCTCGACCGTCGTGCCGCTGACCTCGATCCGTCAGCCTGCCCGCGCGCTGGGCAGCACGGCCGTCGATCTGCTGCTTGCCGAGCATGCCGCTCCGGGCGCGGGCGAGCGTGCCATCCGGTACCGCCCGGAGCTCGTGGTGCGTGAGTCCACGATCGGACGGGCGGCCGGCTGAGCCGCGCTCGGGACGCCCACGCCGTGCTCGGGACGCCCTACGCCGGCGCCCCCGACCGCGTTGGCGGGGAGGACAGCGCATCGGCGTCGTCGACGACGGGTGCATCGGATCCGCTCGGACGCTCGATTTCTCGTGACAGGATCCGCCGGGTATGCTTGATCTTCGCGCCCCCGGTCTGCTGGAGAAGCAGGACGGGCGTGCATGGCGAGTTGCCCGAGCGGCCAAAGGGAGCTGACTGTAAATCAGCCGCGGAATGCTTCGGGGGTTCGAATCCCTCACTCGCCACCCACGACGAAGGCCTCCGCAACGCGGGGGCCTTCGTCGTGGATCGAGAGAAGGATCGCTCAGCAGTCGAGCAGGCCGCTCGTCTCGAAGCCGGAGATGATCCCGACCTTCTGGTTCGAGGCGCTCTGCGGGTCGAACTCGTATCCGAGCCATTCGCGCGCGAGCCGCCGCGCGACTTCCAGCCCGATCACGCGCTGGCCCATGCAGAGCACCTGCGCATCGTTCGAAAGCACGGAGCGCTCCACCGAGAAGCTGTCGTGCGCGGTCACGGCGCGGATCCCCGGGACTTTGTTGGCGGCGATCGCGACGCCCAGCCCGGTTCCGCAGATCAGGATCGCATGGTCGGCATCACCGCGTGCGACCATCTGCGCCGCCTCGATCGCGATCACCGATACGCGGTGCGCCCCTGCGCGTCGACGCCGACGTCGTGCACCTCGGCGATCCGGTCGTCGTGCTCCAGATCGGCACGGATCTGCATCTTGTATCCGAATCCGGCGTCGTCGGATCCGATCACCACGCGCAGCTTGTTCATCGCCCGGCCTCCTCCATCGGTACGTCCACGGCGAGTCTTGTCGCCGAGGGTGGTCATGATGAGCGCGAAGGACACGGCGCCCGGATCAGGTGTGCCCAGCGAACGGGCGCCGTGCGAGCGCGCGGGCCCGATGCGAGGCACCAGGGCGCTCGTCGCCTGCGCGGCCCGCTCCGTCGCCGCGGCGGCCGCGGCGACCGCTAATGGCGCGTCAGCTCCGGCCTCCTCCTGCCGAATGGCGCGTGCGTGGACGGCGGCGCTCACGGCGGCGAGCGCATCGGCGATCCACGCCGCCGCGGCCTGCGAGGCGGCCGTCGCTGCGGGCACCGTCGAAGCCACCTCGACCGATTCGTCCCGATCCTGCGCGGAATCGCGCAGGTCTGTCGTGCTGGTGCGGTGCGCGGGTGTGTCGGCGGGCGCGAGCCAGAGGCGCTCAAGCTCTTCGTCGAGCCACAGCAGCGTGAGCGAGGCGCCCGCCATGTCGAAGCTGGTGCGGAACTCGCCGACCTGCGGATCCACGGCGATGACGCCGCGTTCGCGGAGCAGCTCGGCGACCCGCTTGTAGACGATGAACAGCTCCTCACCCTTCACAGACCGAGCCCGTTCAGGATCGGGACGACGCGCGCGCCGGAGGCATGCATCCCGTCCGGGATCTCGGCCTCGTTGAGCAGGCGCTCGATGAACAGCTCAGCGAGGCCAGCGGCGCTCGGGATGTCGACCTCGTCGATACCGGGCTCGCCGTGGATGCCGAGGCCGATCGCCATACGCCCCTCGGGGATGCAGAAGAGCGGCTCGGCCGCGCCGGGCAGGGTGCACCCGGTGAACGCGACGCCCATCGAGCGAGTGCATGCGTTCGCCCGCACGGCAGCCTCCTCGACGGCGTCGAGGTCGGATCCGGTCGAGGCCGCAGCGCCGGCGATCTTGAAGACGACCAGGTCCCCCGCGATCCCGCGTCGCTTGTCTGCGCGGGTGGGCGGGGCGCTGAAGATGTCGTCCGTCACGAGCACCGTGCGGCAGTCGACCCCCTCCGCGCGCATCGTCGCCTGGGCATCGCCGAAGTGCAGCACGTCCCCCGCGTAGTTGCCGAAGGGCAGCAGTACTCCGCGCCCCTGTTCCGAAGAACGGATCACGGATTCCGCCTGGTGCGCGGACGGCGATGCGAACAGATTGCCTATCACCGCGCCGGTCGCGAGGCCCGGGCCGACCAGGCCGCTGAAGGTCGGATAGTGGCCGGAGCCGCCGCCGATCACGACGGCGACCTGCGGCTGCGCGTCGCGGGTGGCGCGGGTCACCCCGCCGAAGACCTTGCGGACCCATCTCGCGTTGGCCTCGACGAAGCCGTCCTGCGCCTCTGCGGCGAAGTCGTCGGGAGCGTTCCGCAGTCGCGTCATCGCGCCTCTTTCCGTTGTCGGGCTCCTCGGGGGCAGGACTCCAGAATAAATGTTGACAAAAAAATGTCAACGAGCTAACTTCATGTTGTGACCAACGAGGTTCCCCACCCCTTCGACCGCAGCACATTGCGGGAGCGATGCACGTCGTTCGTGCGGGAGCAGATCATCATCGGCGAATTGCGACCCGGCGAGCACATCAAGGAGAGCGAGCTGAGCAGGACCATGGGCGTGAGCCGTGGCACGCTCCGCGAGTCGCTGCGTCCTCTGGAGGCCGAGGGCCTGGTCGTGAACGACGGCCGAGGTCACAGTCATGTGCGCCAGCTGTCGTCGAAGGAGATCCTCGACGTGTTCGAGGTGCGTGAAGCACTCGAGATCCTCGCGGCCACCAAGCTCGCCGAGCGCGACGACCGCGCCGCGAGCGCGGCCGACCTGCGCGGCCGGCTCGACCCGCTTGCCTCCGGCGGCCTCAGCTTCGCCCGCCAGATCGAGATCGACCTGGCCTTCCACGCCCGCATCTGCGAGCTGACGGGTAGCGAGACTCTGCTGGTCAGCTGGAGTCGGCTGATCGGGCAGATTGAGATGATGATCATCGCGGCCGGTCCCCGCCGTGCTGCGGACCGGATGCGCCGTCAGGAGCACGTCGCCATCGCCGACGCGATCGAGACGGGCGACCGTGACCACGTCGCCCGCGTCGTGTCCGCGCACATGACGGAGTTCGCGCAGAAGTACGTCGGCGACGCGCTCGCCGACGAGATCCGTGCGCCCTGACCTGCCGATGACACCGGAAGGAAGTCGACCATGACCGATACCACCGCGCTGACGCGTGCCTGCTCCACTGTCGTGTTCCGCGCATACGAGCTGCCCCGAGCCCTCGATACCATCAGCGCGCTGGGGATTCCCGCTGCCGACCTCGCGGCGCTCGCGGGGCTCTGCGAGCACGTGCCGCCTCGGGGCAGCCGCGCCGACCTCCGGGCGATCGCGGGCGCGGTCCGCGGGAGCGGTCTGGCGATGACGAGCGTGAATGCCGACCCCGGATCGTTCAACGGTGCCGCCGACGCCGCGCTCGTGCTGGATCGGATCGACGCGCTCCTCGAGTTCTGCGCCGACGTCGCGGTGCCGCGACTCGTGCTCACCTGCGGCGACTCGGAGCAGTCCGACGATGCCGATCGCGAACTCGGCGCTGTCGCAGACGGGCTGAACCGGGCAGCGGAGATCGCAGCAGGCTACCCGGTCGAGCTCGTCGTCGAGGCGCCGCACTATTTCCGGCTCGTGAACACGATGCCGCGCGCGCGGGTCCTGCTCGCGCGCCTCTCGCCCGAGATCGGGCAGGCCTGGGACGTGTCCCACGTGCGAGCGTCGGGTGCCGATCCGGTGCCGCTGTTCGCGGAGTTTGCCGAGCGTGTATCGATCATCCACCTGCGCGACGCGGTGCCTGGCGATATCCGGCGCGCGATCGGGCACGGCGATGTGGACTTCGCAGGGGTGCTGGCCGAAGCCGCGATCCGTCCTGAGGTCCCGCTGGTGCTCGAGCTCGAGACGCACGACAGCCCGTTCGAGACGAAGGAGGAGGAAGTGCAGGATGCATTGACCAAGATCGGGTTCTTGGGTCCGCAGGCCCGGATCACCGGGGTAAGCGCATGAGGGTGGGATTCGTCGGCGTCGGAGCCATGGGCACGCCGATGACCCGGCTGCTTCTGCCTGAGCACCGCGTCCGGGTCTTCGATCCGGATGCGGCCCGCGTCGCCCAGTTGGTCTTCGAGGGAGCTGAGGGTGCTGCCAGCGCTGCGGAGGCAGCGAGCGACGCGGAAGTCGTGATCGTCATGGTGGCGACGCCTGAGCAGCTCGAGAGGGCCGTGTTCGGCGACGGCGGAGCAGGGGAGACGCTCGCGCCGGGCTCGATCCTCATCCTGATGAGCTCGGTCGGCACGGATGCGGCCGTCAGCGCCGCCGACCGCCTTGCGGCGCGCGGCGTCCGATTCGTCGATGCTCCGGTCACCGGAGGCGTCGCGCGGGCGATCACCGGCGAACTCACGATCCTTGCGGGGGCGGATCCCGAGGATCTCGCGCCCGTGCTGCCCCTGCTCCGCCTGCTCTCTGCACGCGTCGCCCGATGCGGCGACCGCGTCGGCGACGGGCAAGCCGTGAAACTGGTCAATCAGCTGTTGTGTTCGGTGCATCTCGTCGCGGCTGGAGAGGCGCTCGCGTTCGCGGAGCGGCTCGGACTCGACCCGGCACGGGTGCTGGAGATCGTCGAGACCGGAGCCGCGTCGTCGTTCATGCTCAGCGACCGCGGGCCGCGCATGCTCGCGACCGAGACGCCGGCCGTGCGCAGCGCGATCGACATCTTCGTGAAGGACTCGTCGCTGGTGCTCGCCGCCGGCACCGAAGCAGGCGCCGTCACCCCGCTTACGCGCACGGCGCATGACATCTTCACCCGCGCACGAGAGGCCGGCTACGGGCGCGCGGACGACTCCGCCGTGATCCACATGTTCGAACGGAAGGACGCACGATGAGGTATCGGAAGATCGGCCGAAGCGGACTCGAGGTGTCGGCGATATCGCTCGGCTGCATGAGCTATGGCGACCCGGAACGCGGGGCGCACGGCTGGACGCTGCCGGAGGAGCAGAGCCGGGATTTCATCCGGCAGGCGCTCGAGTACGGAATCACCTCCTTCGACACCGCGAACATCTACTCGATCGGGCGTAGCGAGGAGATCCTGGGCCGCGCGATCGCCGACTTCGCGCGGCGAGAGGAGGTCGTCATCGCCACCAAGGTGCACGGGGTGATGCGTCCGGGCCCAAACGGCGGAGGCCTCTCCCGCGGTCACATCATGGAGCAGATCGACGCGAGCCTCGCTCGACTTGGCACCGACTACGTCGATCTCTACCAGATCCACCGTTGGGATCCCACGGTTCCGATCGAGGAGACCATGGAAGCGCTGCACGACGTCGTCAAGTCGGGCAAGGCGCGCTACATCGGCGCGTCTTCCATGTTCGCCTGGCAGTTCGCCAAGGCGCAGTTCACCGCGCGGTTGAACAACTGGACGCCGTTCGTCTCGATGCAGTCGCAGTACAACCTGCTGATCCGCGAGGATGAGCGCGAGCTGCATCCGCTCTGCCTCGATCAGGGCGTGGGGCTGATGCCGTGGAGCCCCCTCGCCCGAGGAAAGCTCGCGCGGCCGTGGGATCTTGGCAGCGACCGCATCAAGTCGGACCCGCTCGGTCAGATCTCCTATCAGCAGGCCGAGTCGGAGGATCGCAAGATCGCGGACGAGGTCGGCGTGATCGCCGCCGACCTCGGTGTCACCCGGGCAGCAGTGGCGTTGGCGTGGCTGCTGCACCGCCCTGTGGTGTCGTCGCCGATCGTCGGCGCCACCAAGCTGCAGCACCTCACTGACGCGATCGCGGCCGTCGAGCTGGAGCTGGGCGCAGACGAGCTGCGCCGTCTTGAGGAGCACTACGTTCCCCACGCCGTCGAAGGCTTCTGACCATACGGCCGCCCCAAACCACATCACTCCGCTTCAACGAAGAAAAGGACCACCATGAACGATTCCGCTCTCACCTCGCGCCGGGCTTTCCTCGGCTATGGCCTCGCCACCGCAGGTCTTGCCGCATTCACTCTGGCCGGCTGCTCGTCGACGCCGTCCTCGGGCGCGACCCCCACCGCGGTCGCCACAGCCGCAGGCAAGGTCGACCTGCGTACGTCCGCCTACGGTTCGGCGACGCGCCAGGCGAAGCTGAAGCAGGTCTACGACCTTTACACCGCGAAGTTCGGCGGCACGATCAACCTCGAGATCCTGGCCAACGACCAGTACACGCAGAAACTGTCCACAGAGATCGCGGGCGGCGCGGCCGCGGACACGATCAATCTGTTCGACAACATCGTCGCGCAGTTCGCGTCGAAGAACACCCTCGTCGATCTTGGTGCCTACTCCTCCGGGATCCTCGACCTCAAGGAGATCGAGAAGGCGTCCCTCTCGAGCGGCGTGATCAATGGCAAGCAGTTCGCGGTGCCGCTCGGCGACAACGCCTACGGAGCGATCTACGACGAGGGAGCGCTCGAGTCGATCGGGATGAAGGCGCCGAAGCCCGGTCACACGTGGGACGAGTTCGCGACCTTCGCAAACGACGTTGCCAAGAAGAAGGGCGATGGCTACTACGGCACGATCGACGACAGTTCCGACCTGAACGGCTTCGACGTGTTCTTGCGCCAGCGAGGCAAGACCGCGTTCAAGGGTGGCAAGCTCGGCTTCGTCGCGAAGGATCTCGAGGACTGGTACCAGATCTGGGCCGACCTGCGCAAGACCAAGGCGGCCCCTCCCGGAGACCTCACGGTGCAGACTGCGACCGGTGGGTTCGGCAACAGCCTGCTCGTGGCGGGGAAGGCCGCGAACTTCTTCATCTTCCCGAACGTGCTGAGCGCGTTCCAGGCCCTCACCAAGAGCACCCTGTCGGTGACGACGATGCCGATGCCGAGCGCGGCGAAGTCCGGGCTCTATATCCGCGCGTCGAACTGGGTCGGTGTCAACGCGAAGAGCGCTCACACCCCCGACGCAGTGAACATCGTCAACTTCATGCTGAACGATGCGGACGCCGTGAACATCCTGCAGGCCGAGTTCGGCGCCGCGCCCAACCAGAAGCTGCGTGCCGGGGTGACGTACAACGCGACCGACCAGAAGTTCATCGACTACGTGAACCTTGTGGCGAAGGACTACGCGCACCCGATCGGCTCGCTCGCCGACATCTTCCCGACAGGCTTCCAGCAGATCCTGACCGCCTTCCAGACCGTCGGCCACAACGTGGCGATCGGCACGGAGACGGTGTCCTCGGGTGCCGACAGCTTCATCAGCCAGGCTGGAGGCTTTCTGTCATGACTGGCTTCGCCGCTCCGACGGCGAGCGCGACTTCCCTGGCGTCGGCGGCTCCGAGTCGACGACGTCAGGGGAAGTGGGCGCTGCTCTTCTTGTCGCCGTGGATCGTCGGCCTGATCCTGCTCACGGCTGGCCCGCTGCTCGCCTCGTTGTACCTGTCGTTCACGAAGTACGATCTGCTGAGCGACCCCGTCTGGACCGGTTTTGGCAACTACATCCGGATGTTCACGGCCGACCCGCTTTGGTGGCAGTCGGTGCGGGTCACGGCCATCTATGTGGTCATCGCCGTTCCCCTGCAGCTTGCCCTCGCTCTGGCGCTCGCGCTGCTGCTGAACCGCGGCATCAAGGGGCTCGGCTTCTGGCGTGCCGCCTTCTACGTGCCGAGCCTGTTCGGTTCGGGGGTTGCCGTCGCGATCCTGTGGCGCGAGATCTTCGGCTCGAGCGGCCTGCTCAACCAGATCCTCGACCTGATCGGCATCCATTCGACCACGAGCTGGATCGGGGATCCGACCTGGTCGCTGGGCACGCTGGTCCTGCTGCGGGCGTGGGAGTTCGGAAGCCCCATGATCATCTTCCTCGCGGGGCTGCGCCAGATCCCGCAGGACCTCTACGAGTCGGCCGAGATCGACGGTGCGGGACCGGTGCGACGGTTCTTCTCGATCACATTGCCGATGCTATCGCCGATCCTGTTCTTCAACCTGGTGCTTCAGGTCATCAACGCCTTCCAGGTCTTCGGCTCCGCCTTCATCATCGGCGGTGGCACCGGCGGCGCGGGCAACTCGCTGCTGGTCTACACGCTCTACCTCTACCAATCCGCCTTCGGCAACTTCCAGATGGGGTACGCGGCGGCGATGGCGTGGGTGCTCGTCGTGATCATCGGGATCGTGACCGCGGTGAACTTCTGGTTCAGCCGCCACTGGGTTCAGTACGCGGACGATTGACGGAGAACAACAACATGTCAACAGCTTCACTCGCGCGCCGCCGCTCAGGCAGTGCGGGCTCCCGCGCTTCGCGCGCCGCCAGCCAGCTCGTGCTCTATGCGGTGCTGGTCGCCGGCAGCATCATCATGCTCTATCCGCTGGTCTGGATGCTCATGGCATCATTCAAACCGGATAGCGAGATCTTCTCCTCCGCAGGCCTGTGGCCGGACACCTGGCAGCCGGCGAACTACATCAAGGGCTGGGTCGACGCCGGTATCGAGAGCTTCGGACGCTATCTCGGCAACTCGATCCTGCTCAGCGTCGGCGCGGTGATCGGCAACGTTCTCGCCTGCTCGCTCGCAGCTTTTGCGTTCGCCCGTCTCGAGTTCCCGTTCAAGAGGACGGCGTTCGTGCTGATGATGGTCACGATCATGTTGCCCGCGCAGGTGACGATCATCCCTCAGTTCATCCTCTTCCACGCCCTTGGCTGGGTGAACACCTATCTCCCTCTGCTCGTGCCGAAGTTCTTCGCCACGGATGCCTTCTTCATCTTCCTCATGGTGCAGTTCATCCGCGGCATCCCCCGCGATCTCGACGACGCAGCGTCACTGGACGGCTGCAACCCTGGCTCGATCTATGGGCGCATCATCCTGCCGCTGCTGCGGCCCGCTCTCGTGACGACATCGATCTTCACATTCCTGTGGACGTACAACGACTTCTTCTCGCAGCTGATCTACGTCTCGGAATCCCGTCTCTTCACGGTGCCGCTGGCGCTGCGTCAGTTCATGGACGGCACCGGTCAGTCGGAGTTCGGACCCATGTTCGCGATGAGTGTCGTGTCTCTGCTGCCGACGCTGGTCCTGTTCCTGATGTTCCAGCGGCTCATCGTCGACGGCATCTCGACCTCGGGGCTGAAGGGATGAGTTCTGAGCGCCGCTTCGTCGCGCGGCCCCTGGCCACGAGACGGGCCCCCGCGCGATGGCCGGGTGCCGTAATGGAGCGCTTGGATACTGCCTCCCGCTACCTGGGCCTGAACATGCTGTGGCTCGCGAGTCAGTTGCTGCTCGTCACCGCGCCAGGCGGAACCAGAGCGATGATCGAGACAGTGCACGCATGGCGGGAGGAAGGCGATCGTCCCGTCGTCCGCACCTTCCTCGCCGCGCTGCGCAGGCACGGAGTGCGTGCCTGGCTGGAGTTCTGGCCGTTCCTGCTGGCCGCTACGCTGCTCGTGGTCGACTTCGGTGTCGTGGCGCGGATGGGCGAGCAGCGCACTGTGCTGTTCCCGGCCACCGTGGCGATCGCGATCCCTGTCGCGCTCCTCGCCTCGAACCTGCAGCCGGCGCTCGCCGGACGTGGGGAGCCCACGGCACGGGCCGGTTTCGCCATCGCTGTTCGCGAGATCGTGCGAGCACCGCTGGCGGCGATCGGGACGACGCTGATCGTCGCGCTCGCCGTCGTGGCCGTCGGCATCCAGCCGCTCCTCCTCCTCGTCGTGCCCGCCGTCGTGGCGCGGCTCATTCTCGCCTTTCGAGGCAAACTCGCCCCTCACACAAAGGAGAACCCGTGACAACCATCGATATCGACGGCGAGAAGTTCGTCGTGAACGGCCAGGTGGCGAATGCCGGTCGCAGTCTGGACGGCATCGCGTTGGACGGTCTGCTGCTCAACAGCCGTATGATCAACGGCGCGTTCGACGACGCCAACCCCGAGACGGTGCACATGTGGGCCTACCCGGACACAGGAGAGTGGGACGCGGAGCGCAACAACCGGGAGTACATCGCGGCCATGCCGCAGTGGAAGGCCGACGGACTCGACGCCTTCACGATCGGCATCCAGGGCGGCAGCCCGCAGGGGTACAGCAAGATCCAGCCGTGGGACAATGCCGGGTTCACCTTCGACGGTGAGTTCCTGCCGGACTACCGGCGGCGGGTCGGCGCCATCATCGAGGAGGCGGATCGGCTCGGCCTGGTGGTGATCCTGGACATCTTCTATCACGGCCAGGACAACCGGCTGCGCGACGAGGCCGCGATCAAGCGCGCCATCACCGAGGTGTGCGCCTGGGTGCTGGAGGCGGGCTGGCGGCATGTGCTCATCGAGATCGCTAACGAGGTCAATCTGCCGCAGCACTACACGCATCCCATTCTCAAGACCGATCGAGTGCACGAACTCATCGCGCACGCGCAGGGCGTCGTCGCCTCCGACGGACGCCGTCTGCTGGTGAGCACGAGTTTCACCGCGCAGCCGCCGATCGTCACGACCGCGCTCCTGAAGGTCGCCGACTATGTGCTGGTGCACGGCAACGGAACACCCGCGCCGCGCCGGCTCGCCGAGATGGTTGAGGAGATCAAGGCCTCCGAGGGCTACCGGACGATGCCGATCGTCTTCAACGAAGACGATCACTTCGACTTCGACCAGGCCGAGAACCACATGAAGGTCGCGCTGGCGGCGGGCGCCTCGTGGGGCTACTTCGACCCCGGATCGATCACCACGGACCCGCCTCAGCCCACGGTCGGAGACTACGTCAACGGCTATCAGGCTGTACCGATCAACTGGGGCGTGACCACCGACATCAAGCGCGGGTTCTTCGAGACGCTACGACGCGTCTGCTGAAGCGAGTGTCTCGTCCGGAGACTCCTGGAGAGCCGGGGCATCACTTCCGTACTCATGGGCGAAATGGCCCATATGATCCGTCAGTGCACGACGGACTGTTGATAGGTCCCCGGTACGGATCGCTTCGACGATCACGACGTGATCGTCGAAGCGCATCCGTCGGGAGGCGCGTTCCATGCCGGATGCGACGATCATCATCCGGATCTGTCCGATCAGGGGCGACCACGCAGACAGCAGCGGTGCGCTGCCGCTCAGCCGACAGAGCAGCTCGTGGAATGCGAGGTCGGTGTTGATCCGCTCTGTGAAGCTCAGGTCGTCGCGCTCGAGCGGGCGCAGCGCGGACGTCAGCTGGGCGGCGAACTCCTCTCGCCGCGGGCTGAGTGCGACCCGCTTCGCCGCGAGCAGCTCCAGCGCCGTGCGCACCTCGAACACCTCGGCGATCTGCGCGGGGCCCAGACTGCGCACGCGCACGTGACCGCGTCCGTCGCTCTCGACGAGGCCCTCCATCTCGATCGATCGCACGGCTTCGCGCAGCGTGCCGCGACTGATCCCCAGCGCCTCGGCCAGCGGCACCTCCTTGATGTGCTCGCCGGGCCGCAGCACACCGGAGAGGATCTGCTCGCGGAGATGGGCGACGCAGCGTTCGCGAAGGCTCCGTCGATCGAATTTCTCATCCTGCACCGCAACTCCCTCCTCGGTACTCGTCCCTCCAGCTCGTCGCCGGTGTGCTTCCTGATCCTACCGAGGTGCGCCGCGGCCACCCGCGTTCCGAGTCCGCGCGGTACGACGAATCCATCCTCGGAGCGACGAGGACTTCGCTGTCGGGCACCTGCTGTCGTCGGCTGATGCTTCTGATCACACTCCGCCGGATTGACGAGCATTCGGATTCAGGCTCCGATGTCACCGGACCTGCGCCAGACGGCATCCGACGGTTCTCCTCTCGAGATCACTCGGACTCGCGGGCCGCGCATCGGTGAGTGACAATCGGATCCGCCTGCATGCCCTCAATACTCGCCGCGGCTCGTTAAGAAGCGGGCCGCAACTTCCCCCGGTGCTCTCGCCGAGATCCTCACGTCCGATGGTGTCCTCGACGCGATCCGCAAGGAGATCCGCCGATCGAGCGGCTTCAACCCCGACATCGCCGACCTTCGCGCGACGATCGCTGACGACGTGATCCGGCCAGGCCTGCCCTGATCATGGACGTCTGGAACTTCGTAGCCGAGCTGGGGCTCTCAGTCGTGGAACGCCGCGGCACCCACCGCTCCGGGTACGCAGCCGGCGACGACACGATCGAGCTCACCCCGGGATGCGAGGGCGTGTGCTGCGTTCCGTGATGATCCATGAGATCGGCCACCATATCCTCGGGCACCTGCCAACCACTTCGGCCCGATCCGGAAGCGGCAGGAGGTTGCGGCGAATACGTAGGCGGCACGCGAGCATCACCTGAAAGCTGGAAGGGACACCAGCAATGAAACGAACGGACAGAACCATGGAAGACCGCGAACCCATCGATCCAGCCGAATCAGCTGCCGCGACGCCGGCATCCGCTCCGGAGCCTCAAGCGAAGGAGAGCGCCGAACGCCGCGCCGCACGCGCCGCACATGGGCTCACCACACGGACGTTCAAGCTCCCCGCTCTAGCGATCGCGGCCGTCGCCGCCCTCGTCATCGGGGCGAGCGCTGCGGCCGCGATCACCGTGCCGCAGATCGCCGCGCTGGAGAGCAAGGTGAAGTTCGCGCAGGACACCGCGGATCAGGCCACGATCAACGCTGAGGCGTCCGAGAAGGCGGTCAAGCAAGCACAGGACGACACCCAGGCGGTGCAGGATCTCTGGCGCGGCAAGGAAGCCGAACTGAAGACTCGTGAGGACGCAGTGGCGAAGCGAGAAGACGCCGTGAAGACCACAGAGCAGCAGATCGCGGCGAACTCTTTCCAATCCGGCGGTGTGATCATCGTCGGCAAGACCGTCGCCCCCGGCGACTACACCACCAACGGCGTCACGAACTGCTACTACGCATGGAAGTCCGACACGACGAAGAACGCCAGCATCATCGACAACAACATCGTCTCCGGGAGCGCGACCGTGACGCTGGCGGACGGGGACGTATTCGAGTCAAACCGGTGCGGCAAATGGACAAAGAACTGACCATGCCGCCAGGAGTCACGTCGAGAGTCACAGCGTGACTGGCCGCGTAACGAGCTCGAAACCCGTGGAATTCCGCGGGTGCCGTTCGTTCCGACCGGGAGAACGTAATCCACAGGCCTCGCGCCGTCCGCGGTGAATCAGGATGCCGCGCGGACTTCCCGCGTGACGCGATGTGACAACCGGTGTGCGTCACGGCGTGACCCGCGAGGCCCAAGCATGAGCCGGGTACCTCGAAGAGGCCTACGCGGCGCCGCGACTTCTTGACGATTCAGCGCCTCCGGGCGGGCGGTCGGGCCGCCCGGAGGCGCCCGAGCCGCTCTGTCGCGCGCAGAGATGCTGCTGACTCGGCGCGGGCGCCCGGCACAGACACCGCGCGGCCGAAGGGGACTCAGCGCGCCGTCGTCCCCACCCGTTCGCGGCCCACGGTGCTCTCGCGGACGACCAGGTGGGGCGCCAGCAGCACCCGACGGTGCACATGGTCGTCCTGTTCGTCCCGCAGCTCGCCCAGCAGCAGGTCGACGGCGGCGCGGCCCATCTCCTCGCCCTGCATGGCGACGGAGCTGAGCGGGATCGCGCCTCCCCACGCCGCTGAATTGTGGTCGCAGCCCATCACCGCGACGTCCTCCGGCACGTGGATGCCGGCACTCGTCAGCTCGTTGATGATCGCCATGGCGAGCAGATCGGTGACGGCCAGCACCGCGTCCGGCCGGGTGTCCGCCGGCATCGCTGCCAGCTGGCGTCCGGCGTCGGCGCCGCCCGGCGGATCGAGATCCTTGGTGTCGAGCTCGACCAGCTCGACCGCTCCGCCCGCCTCGTCGACGGCCCGGTGCGCGCCGAGGCGACGGTCGTGCACCGGCTGGTAGTCGTCGCGTGCCGCGACGAACGCGATGCGTCTGCGTCCGAGATCGATGAGGTGCTTAGCGGCGATGTAGCCCGCGCGCTCGTTGTCGATCAGCACGCGGCACGAGTCGGTGAGCCGCGAGTCGAAATTGACGACGACGACCGGGCGGCCGTGCCGGCGCACCCGCACGATCTGCTCGTCCGACTCCTGCATCGGGGCGAGCACCACGCCCGATACGCGGGCGCTGTCGAAGAAGGCGAGATGGGCGTCCTGCATCTCGAGGGAGTTGTTCGCGCTCGCCAGCTGCAGGGTGAAGAGGTTGGCCTGCGCCTGGGTCTGGGCGCCGCGCGCCACATCGACGAACAGGGAGTTGGTCAGGTCGACGACGACCAGGCCGATGGTGCGGGCTTCGCCCGAACGGAGGGCGCGCGCGGTCTGGTTGAGCGTGAAGCCCAGCTCGTCGATCGCGTCCTCGACCCGGCCGCGCGTGCCTTCGGCCACCTTCTCGGGATGGTTCAGCACGTTCGACACGGTGGCCACCGACACGCCGGCGAGCGCGGCCACGTGGTGCATGTTCGGCGGCCCGGAGGCGCCACCCCGCACACCCGTCTTGCGTGTCATGCGATCATCCTAGGGCGAAGGCATGCCCGCCGAGATCGACGCCGTCCGCTCGCCGCCCGGGACGACCGGCACGGTGCCGGGCGGGGCCGTCACGGTCATTCCCCGGGCGTCCACGCGCACCAGGATGTCGCCCTGCGGTGCGGGAATGCGCGCCTCGGCCCACTCGAGATCCCCGAGCCGCGGATCGACCGCGAACCGGCTCCAGCCGTCCGCGAGGGGCCGGATCCCGAGGATCGCCTCCGGCAGCAGCGCGGCGGGGGAGGACGACCAGGCGTGACAGAGGCTCTTGCCGAACGGGCGGCCGTACATCGCGGAGGACGACGGGCCCGCGTCATCGGCGAATTCCTCCCAGAAGCTGCGGGCGCCGGCGTCGACCATCCCGCCCCAGAGCTCGCGGATCCGGTGCACGGCGGTGCCGGTCTCGCCGAGCTCGATCAGCGACCGCAGCAGGAAGCCGGTCATGAACGGGGTGCCCGCCCGCGGGGTGCTCAGCAGCAGCTCGCGGCCGCCCGGGGCGGTGCCGTCGTCGATGCCGGCGAGCACCGCGAGGAAGCCCGGATACGGTGAGACGGCCGAGACGCCGTCGGCGTACTCGCGCCACGCGCCGGCGGCCGGATCCCAGGCAGTGCGCCGGAGCGAGGCGAGGACCGTGGCGGCGATCTCCTCCCAGTGCTGCGAGCCGGTGTGGCCGGCGGCGCGCAACGCGGCCCCGGCGGAGCGCAGCGCCCAGTACCAGAGCACCTGCAGCGCGGTGGAGTCCCGGCCGGAGTCGACGTCGACGCCCCAGTCGATGAAGACCAGCCGCGGGAAATCATCATCGGTCGGTGTCGGCCGCAGGAAGCCGTCCGGTCCGGCGAGCCGGGCCAGACGCGCGGTGAACGCGTGCAGGTGATCCGCCTCGGCGGCGAGGTAGGAGGAGGCGTCGCAGGTCCGCGCATAGAAGCCGGTCGCGATCAGCCACCACAGCGAATAGTCGGCGATCCCGTTCACGTACCCGTCCCTCGGGCGGCCGAGCGCCGTCAGACTGTCGGCGACGATCTCGCCATCGCCGAAGGCGTACGCATTGGCGAGGACGTTCAGCGCCTGGTCGCCGATCCACGGCATCCGATCGCGCTTCACGCCGTCGAGCATGAGCCCCTGCATGCAGGCGTGGAGAGTGTCGGCGCTGAGCTCCCAGATGCGGGTCAGCTCCGGGTCCGAGCAGGCGAAGGAGCCGCGGCGGGGAGCCGGACGGCGGGCGGCGTCGACGTTCACCGGGCCGAGCGGTGCGTCGCCCTCGATCCGCAGGAACCGGAAGCCGAGGCGGTGCACGGTGGTCCACAGGCCATCGGGGCGCCGAACGACGTCGTGTCTGGTCTCGGCGGTCTCCGGGTCGGAGAGGGCCTCCTCGCGCGATTCGCCGGACATGATCACAGGAGGCGCAGCCGCCGCGAAGACCGGGCGGCCGAGCAGCGGTCCCTCGGCCTCCCACAGTCCGTCGCGCAGCTCGAGCGGGACGCGCACGATCGGCTCCGGCTCGATATGCGGCGGGGCGTCGCCGTGCGCCTGCACCGCCCGCGCCGGATGCCATCCGCCGCCGTCCAGGCGCGCCTCGACGCTCGCGGCGGCCTGTTCCCGCACGAGGACGGGCGGACGGCCGGTCACGCGGAAGGGCGCGCCCCCGTCGATCCGGAACTCCGCCGTCCCTGCCACGTCGCCGTAGTTGCGGGCGTAGTCGACGTGACGGTTCGCGGAGAAGCCCGCGCGCACCAGTTCATGGAGCATCCCGAGCTCGTACTGGTGAGGCGGGTAGTACCAGATCATCGTGCGGGGAGGGATCGGGAGGCGACGGCGGGCTCGGCGAAGCGGTGGCGACCGGCGCGCACCTGTTCGGCGCGCCCGCTCGGCAGCACGATCTCCGCCTCCACGCCCGTCGGAACCTCGACGGACAGATCGAAGACGTCGTCGCGGAGCGTCCACGCCACCGCGACGCGACCGTACGGCGTCTCCAGCTCGCGGGACGCCCGGGTCAGGCCGCCCCCGGGCCGGGGGGCCACGCGAAGGCGGCGGAAACCGGGCTCGAGCGGGGCGAGCCCGGCGACCGTGGTGTGCAGCCAGTCCGCCACGGATCCGAGCGCGTAGTGGTTGAAGGACGTCATCTCGCCGGGATTCACCGTGCCGTCCGGAAGGAGGCTGTCCCAGCGCTCCCAGATCGTGGTCGCACCCGAGAGCACGGTGTACAGCCAGGAGGGGCACTCGCGCTCCCGGAGCAGGCGGTAGGCCGTCTCGGTCTGCCCGCTCTTGCTCAGCGCGTCCGCGATGATCGGCGTGCCGGCGAACCCGGTGCCGATGCGGTAGCCGTTTGCGGCGACGAGGCCGGCGAGACGCGTGCCGGCCTCGTCGAGCTCGCCCGCGTCGAAAAGGTCGAACGCGATGGCCAGCGCGTAGGCGGCCTGCGCCTCGTTCGTCAGCGCGCCGCCCGGGCGCACGTATTCCCCGCGGAACGCTGCGCGCGCCTCGGCGGCCAGTGCTGCATAGCGCTCCGCGTCGGCGTCGTGACCGAGCTCGGCCGCGGTGAGGGACAGCACGTGCGACGACTGCACGAAGTACGCCGAGGCGACCAGGTACTTGTCGGTCTTCGCGACGGTCGGATCCTCCGGCGGCGCGGTCGGATCCAGCCAGTCGCCGAGCTGCATGCCGGTGTCCCACAGGCGGGACGGGCCGGCGAGCCGTTCCAGCAGGTCGACCCAGGCGCGGGCGCTGTCGTACTGGTCGGCGAGCACCTGCCGGTCGCCGTAGTGCTGGTACAGCGTCCACGGGGTGAGCACGGCGACGTCGCCCCAGACCGCGCCGGGCCGGATCGGCGTCCAGAACCCGCCGCCGGGGACGACCGGGACGTACCAGGGCACGGTGCCGTCGGGCAGCTGCTCGGCCGCGACATCCTTCAGCCAGGAGGCGAGGAAGCCGGAGACGTCGTAGAGCCCGGCCGCGGTGGGGGCGAAGACCTGGATGTCGCCGGTCCAGCCGAGTCGCTCGTCCCGCTGGGGGCAGTCGGTCGGGATGTCGACGAAGTTGCTCCGCATGCTCCAGACCACGTTCTGGTGCAGGCGGTCGACCAGGGGGTCGGACGACTGGAAGGTGCCGGTGCGGCGCATGTCCGAGTGATAGACGCGGGCGACGATCTCGAGGTCGCGCGGGTCGCCGTTCCAGCCGGACACCTCGGCGTACCGGAAGCCGTGGATGGTGAACCGCGGCTCCCAGTCGATCGGTCCGCCGTCGGCGACGTACTCGTCGGTCTGCGCGGCCAGCCGCAGCGGACGGGTGTAGAGCTCGCCGCCCTGCAGCACCTCGGCGTGGCGGAGGGTGAGCAGGGCTCCGGCCTCGGAGGAGGACGCACGCAGTCGCAGACGGCCCGCGACGTTCTGGCCGAAGTCCAGGAGGAAGCGGCCGCCCTCGAGCGGCGTCGCAGTCACCGGCCGCAGCTCGCCGGTGCAGCGGACCGGGGGGCCGTCGGGGTTCACGAGCAGCGCCGTGTCGAGCGCGGTGACCTCGACCGGCGCCCAGCCGGTGTCGTCGAAACCGCTGCGGGACCAGCCGGGAAGGTGCGCCGCGGCGACATGGCGCTCGCCGTCGTAGAGTCCCGTGCGTTGGATGGGGGAGGGGTGGGTGCGCCACGAGGCGTCGGTCACCACCGTCGTCACGGTGCCGTCGGCGGTGCTCAGCTCGAGCTCGGCGAAGAACGCGGTGCGGTCGCCGTAGAGCGCGCGGGTTCCACCGTCGAAGCCGATGCGGCCGCGGTACCACCCCTCGGCCAGCCAGGCTCCGATGGTGTTGGTGCCCGGCTCCAGGAGGTCGGTGACGTCGTAGGAACTGACACGAAGGCGGTGCTGGTACGCCGTCCAGCCCGGTGCCAGGGCGTCGTCGCCGACACGACGGCCGTTGAGCTCCGCCTCGAAGAGCCCGTGAGCGGTGGCGCGCAGGACCGCGCGCACGATGCCGTCCGGCACCTCGAACTCGCGGCGCAGCAGGGCGGCGCCCGAGTCGCGGTCGGCGGGAAGCGGTCCGGGGCCTACGGCGCGCGCCGTCCAGTCGCCGGCATCGAGGACGCCGGCATCCACGAGCGCGGGCTCCGACCACTCGGAGGCCGCGTGGCTGCCGTGGACGCGGATCCGCACCTCCGCCCGCTCGCGCGATCGCAGCGGAGCATCCGGCCATGGCACGTACAGCGAGTCGGAGGCGTCGACGGAGAAGATCCGTGTCTCGCCGCCCCGGTGGGTCTCGACGTCGTAGCGGGTCTGCGTCCAGTCCGGGTCGTCGGCGCGCGCACGCCAGCTGAGGCGCGGTGCGGCGGTGCCGATGCCGAGCGCTGGTCCGCGGTCGCGGCGCTCGAAGCGCGGCTGTTCGACGACGACGGTCATGTACTCCTCCTCGAGTGGATGCGGGGTAACGGCAGGACGCGAAGGGCCGGCCGATCTCTTGAGGCTATCGCGAACTCTTAGAACGTTTCAACAGTTCCCAGCGCCGCAATTCCCTGCCAGCGTAACGACTTCGCCACGGATATTGACAGCTCGCTGGGTTGCATGCTTTCATTTCGCTTGAAACGTTCTAATTGCGTTCGCGACTCCGATCGCGACCCTTTTCAAGGAGGAAAAGTGATCACAGCACATCGACGCTCGAAGCGGCTCGCTGTCATGGGCGCCGTCATCGCCGCCGGAGCGCTTGCGCTGACAGGCTGTTCCGCGAGCGGCGCCGACGGTGGGGGCAGCAGCAGCGGTGACTTCACCACGCTCGGCCTGACCAGCAATTCGACCCCGAACGACACTCTGAAGGCGCTGTCCACCGCCGGCTGCCAGGCGGCGCAGAAGTCGAACGCGATCAAGACCGATGCCGATGAGCAGACCCAGCACGATCAGAAGCTTCAGCTGCTGGCGGGTCAGAACGCGCTGCCCAGTGTCTTCGTCAGCCCGAACACCCCCGACCTCGCCAAGCAGTTCATCAAGGGCGACAAGCTCGTCGACATCAGTGCCGAGCTGAAGAAGGACGGTCTGGAGGATCAGATCCTGCCGGTCGCCAAGTCGACCATCTCCAAGCTGTACGGCCAGGCCGACGCCTACGCGCTGCCCAACGAGCTCAACATCGAGGGCATCTGGTACAACAAGAAGATCTTCAGCGACAACGGCATCGCCGTTCCGGGCACCTGGGACGAGCTCACCGCCGCGGCCCAGAAGCTGCAGTCCAAGGGCATCCAGGCTTTCGCCGGCGACGGCAAGGACGGGTGGCCGATCACGCGCTTCGTGGGCGCGTACATCTTCCGGGACCTCGGTCCCGACGCGCTGCAGGACGTCGCCGACGGCAAGGCCAAGCTCACCGACGCCAAGTATGTGAAGGCGGCCGAGGAAGTCTCCAAGCTCGGCAAGTCCGGCGCCTTCGGGCAGGGCGTCGCCTCCACCGACTACAGCGGCGCGACGAACCAGTTCCTGAGCGGGCAGGCCGGCATGTTCTACATGGGCTCGTGGATCCTGTCGAACTTCAACGACGCGTCGCAGAACAAGATCGGTGCGGACGACATCGGCTTCATGCCGTTCCCGGCCGTCGACGGCGGCAAGGGCAGCGTCGACCAGACCCCGGCGAACGTCGGCCAGCCGCTCATGATGAGCAAGGCGGCCTACGCCAAGGGCGGGGCGGCGTGGCTCAAGTGCATCGCGCAGGGCTACGGCGACCAGGTGCTGAAGAAGAGCGGCGTCATCTCGGGCTTCAAGCTCAGCGCGACTCCGAGCGACCTGCCCGCGCTGACCAAGACGGTCCAGGACCAGATCACCGGTTCGACATCGTCGGTGCTGTGGTTCGAAGCGCTGTTCAACTCGAAGGCGACCACGGCCAGTCAGTCCAACGGCGGGTCGCTCGGCAACGGCTCGCTCTCGGGCGCGGACTTCATGCAGCAGGTCCAGTCGGCGCTCGGTCAGTAATCGGCATCGGGGGGCGCGGCAGGATCGCCGCGCCTCCCGGCTATCAGAAAGCATCCGCACCATGAACTCTGTGCTTGGGAGCCGGCGCACCGCCCTCCTCCTGGTCGGTCCGGCGCTGCTGGTCTACACCGCCATCACGCTGATCCCGATTCTCTGGTCATTCGGCTACACCTTCTTCTCGGGCGGGCTCATCTCGGGTTTCACGTTCGTCGGGGTGAAGAACTTCCAGACGTTCTTCACCGACCCGAACGCATGGAACGCGCTGGGGTTCACGCTCAGGTACGCGATCATCGTGACGATCGGGCAGGTCGCGGTCGGGTATCTGCTCGCACTGCTCTACGTGTTCTTCCTCCGCCGCGCCTCGAGCTTCGTCCGCACGGTCGTCTTCTTCCCGGTCGTCCTCCCCACGGTCGCCGTGTCGCTGCTGTTCCAGCGGATGTTCCAGCTCGCCCCGCAGCCGGGTCCGGCCAACGCGCTGATCCACGCCTTCGGCGGAGCCGGCACCGACTTCCTCGGCCACGCCGACAGCGCCTTCTGGGTTCTCATCGTCATGGACATCTGGCGGTCGATGGGCTTCTACGCCGTGCTGCTGTTCGCCGGGCTCGTCGACATCCCCGATGAGATCATCGAATCGGCCCGCCTCGACGGTGCGGGTGGCTGGTCGCTCGTGCGGCGGATCATCCTTCCGCTCTCGGCGCCGGTCCTCCTGTCGAGCATCATCTTCAGCATCAACGGAACGCTCAAGGTCTTCGACTCCGTGGTCGCCTTGACGAACGGGGGCCCGGGCAACGCGACGACCCCGCTCACCCTGTACATGTTCCAGACCGCGTTCACCTACGGCGACTACGGGTACGGCTCCACGATCGCGCTGATGCTCACCATCCTGTGCCTCCTCGTCACCGTCTTCATCTTCCGCGGCTCCCGGCGCGACGTCACGAAAGCCTGAACCATGACCGCTGTCATCGACCTCGGCCGCGACGCGGCCATCGAACGCCCGGCGAAGGACCGAAATCGCGCCGTTCGCCTGCTGCGACGGCTGCCGATGAACCTCGTCGTCGTGCTGCTGCTGATCATCGAGATCTACCCGCTGGTGTGGATCCTGCTCGGCTCCTTCAAGACGCAGGACGAGTTCCTCAACGATCCGTTCTGGACCCTGCCCCGCAGCTGGGACGTCGGCAACTATGCGAGCGCGTTCAGCACCGGCAATCTCGGCCACTACATCCTGAACAGCATCCTGACCGTGTTCCCGGCGCTCTTCCTCACCCTGGCGATCGGCGTGGCTGCTGCTTTCGCCCTCGAGGTGCTGGTGTGGAAAGGGCGCGGCACGATACTCCTGCTCTTCCTCGCCGGGATCATGGTCCCGGGGCAGATGGTGCTGCTGCCGCTCTTCTCGATCTACTTCAACCTCGGCCTGACCGGGACGCTGTGGCCGCTGATCATCACCTACACCGCATCCGGCCTGCCGCTGACGGTGTTCATGGTGGCGACCTACTTCCGTGCGGTGCCGCGCGAGATGTTCGAGGCGGCCACGCTCGACGGCGCCGGGGTGATCCGCCAGTTCTGGTCCATCGGCGTGCCCGTGGTCCGCAACGCCATCTTCACCGTCGGGCTGGTCCAGTTCTTCTTCCTGTGGAACGACCTGCTCATCGCGCTCACGTTCACGAACAGTGAGGACCTCCGCACCATCCAGGTCGGGCTGCTGAACTTCACGGGCCAATACGGCCAGATCCAGTACGGACCTCTGTTCGCCGCCATCTGCGTCAGCATCTTCGGAACGCTGCTGCTCTACCTGTTCCTGAATCAGCGCGTGATGAAGGGCCTGGCGGCAGGGTCTGTGAAGGGCTGACGAGGGTGGAGAAGGCAGTCCAGCAAGGGTGCGAAGTGGGGGATCTCGTTGGTCTTCTCCGCCGATGGATTCTTGTCCGATCACGCATCCGGTCTCGCGGGTGATCGCGGCCAGCGTTGACGGGGCCACATCGGCCGGGATGTCGGCGGCACCGACCGCCGCGATCAGCGAAGACAGCATCAGGAACTCCTGTCATCCGATGGTCTGAACAACTCACCGGTTAACAGGAGTTCCGCCCATGCCTACGACGCCACGCCGCACCCGCCAACCTTAAGAAGACGCTAGTAGTACTTGGTTAGGTCTTGTTAATGGTCGTGGGGACTGTTAACCTGCCGGCGTGCGGACGGATGAGATCGAGCGGATGCGGGCGGAGCTGGACGAGTTCGTCGGTGAGGTGTTCGCGT
>Ga0153917_1000333_pt1 | contig 35256 bp, 27 predicted proteins | sample TSFL001MetaG_FD_104695 | JGI IMG/M metagenome (GOLD analysis project Ga0153917, IMG submission 104695) | Attine ant fungus gardens microbial communities from Florida, USA - TSFL001 MetaG | ecosystem: Host-associated > Fungi > Mycelium > Unclassified | place: USA: Florida, Paynes Creek Historic... | reverse complement strand
CGCACGCAGGGCATCCACGTCCCCTTTTACATTGGCTTCAATCCAAATCGCCGCGCGGCAATGTTCTGGCAAAATGCCACTCTGAACCTGAGACATCGCTCCTCCTGAAATAAAGATGCCACGACAACGTGGCATTCATGGCGGCTATTATACCTGGATTTCAGCGGGGCGGTTTGTTCAGACGCAAATTACTGCTTCCAGATAATTTTGCTCACTTTCCAGTTTTTCAGCGTATCGTCAGACGGCATTAACCCTTCCGGGCCGCTCCAGGTGCCGGTAAAGAGGTAGCTGATGTGCGCGCTGCCTTCTGCTTTACACTCCACCGCCACGCTGTCGTCGGATGGCACGCTGGTACAGTTGCCGAAAGCCTGTTTGTAAAGCTCGCTAAATGGCGTACCGACTTTCACACCGCTTGCGGTCGGGATATCTTCGTCCAGTACCGCAACGCGGTTTACCGTGCCTTTATCACCGTTAATCACCAGCGCCAGCTTGTCGCCTTTCAGCGCTTCGAAATAGTGCACGATGGTGCCATTTTCCGTTTTCATGCCGCTACGCAGGCGATAGTCACTGCTCAGCGCAGACTGAATAGCGTCCTGATCCAGCGCCGTCGACGCGGTGATTTTGCCCACGCCCTGCTCGGTCACTTCTGTTGAAGAACCAAACCAGTTCCATGGATACGCGGCCGACCAGTTAATTGAGGAGAGCGTTGAGCAGCCGGTTAATGCCAGCGGGAGAGCGCATAAAAGTAAACGCAGCGATTTCATTGAAACGTCCTTACTTGTTAAATCAACGCTTGTTGGAGTGCAGCATCGGCAAAAAGTGCCGCTTAATCTTTCTCGGGCGTAAAACAGGCGCGAAGACGGGGGTTAGTTAGCAGCCACATCAGCGCCACGATATCCGCCACCAGCAATCCAATCCCCAGCCCGGTGAGCGGCTCGCCATAGAGCCAAAGTACGGGCTGCCAGCACAGCAGCGCAATTTGCGCCACAATCAGCAGCCAGCGAAGCGCCTGCCACAGCCGCGGGATAAGATGGCGTCGCCCGCTACACAGAAACGCCACCACCGCCGGTACGCCCGGCAACAATCCCAGCCAGAAGGCATCGTGATCGGGATAAAAAAGCGTCAGCAGCGTATCGCCCTGCCCGCGTGATGCCGCGGCCATAACAAACAACACCCAGGTGCGTGCCTGCAACAGCAAAACGCACCAGAACAAAAACGGCAGCCTGACACGCCCTTGCGCATCATAGTCTGCCGGATGGATCTCAGTACTCTTCATCTTCGATCAGGCGCTTACCTAAACTCAACACATCAGAATGCTCGTAACCCAGGCGCTCATACATGCCCAGCACCACGTCGTTATCTTCCCGCACCATGATCTGAATTTTCGGGCAGCCGCGGGCAATCAATTTTTTTTCCAGGCGATTGAGCAGCGCATTGGCGATGCCGCGACCGCGGTATTCCGGGTGCACGCCCAGGTAATAAGCAGAGCCGCGATGACCATCGTAACCGCCCATCACCGTACCAACCACTTCGCCGTTCACTTCGGCAACCAGGAACAGACTGACATCGTGGTTCACCTTACGTTCAATGTCCATTTCCGGGTCATTCCACGGACGCAACAGATCGCAGCGCTCCCAAAGGGTGACCACCTCTTCGAAATCTTCCTGGCGAAAAACGCGTATCTCCATGGTATTAACCGCCTTTTCAGGTTTAAAAACAGTGATTATGGCGCGAACGCCGTCAATAGCCAATAACCGGCGAAAATCCCACTAAAATTTGGCATAATGTCACTCTGTCACGTATTGAAATGAAAAGTAAAACAATTCTCAACAAGGACTGTCGTAACGTGAAACGCGATACGATATAACACCAGGACCCCAATTTTTTACAATTCAGGCCGCATGAGCACATTCAAACCATTAAAAGCACTCACATCGCGTCGTCAGGTTCTCAAAGCGGGGCTGGCGGCCTTAACGTTAACGGGCATCGCTTCACAGGCGCAGGCAAAAGAAGAGACCGCGCTGAAAACCAGTAACGGACACAGTAAGCCAAAAGCTAAAAAAGCAGGCGGAAAACGCATTGTCATGCTCGACCCGGGCCACGGTGGTATTGATACCGGCGCCATCGGTAAAAATGGCTCTAAAGAAAAACATGTCGTACTGGCGATTGCAAAAAATGTGCGCTCGATTTTACGCAGCAACGGCATTGACGCCCGTCTGACGCGCTCTGGTGACACCTTTATCCCGCTCTACGATCGCGTAGAGATTGCCCATCAACACGGCGCGGATCTGTTTATGTCGATTCATGCTGACGGTTTTACTAATCCCTCTGCGGCCGGAGCGTCGGTGTTTGCGCTCTCTAACCGTGGGGCCAGTAGCGCCATGGCGAAATACCTCTCAGACCGCGAAAACCGCGCGGATGAAGTCGCCGGGAAAAAAACCACTGACAAAGACCATCTGCTACAGCAGGTGCTGTTCGATTTAGTCCAGACCGACACCATTAAAAACAGCCTGACGCTCGGGTCGCACATTCTGAAAAAGATTAAGCCCGTCCACCGCCTGCACAGTAAAGGCACGGAACAAGCGGCGTTTGTGGTGCTGAAATCGCCGTCGATTCCGTCGGTACTGGTCGAAACGTCCTTTATTACTAATCCGGACGAAGAACGTCTGCTTGGCACCACGGCGTTTCGCCAGAAAATCGCCAATGCAATCGCCTCCGGGATTATCAGTTATTTCAACTGGTTCGATAACCAGAAAGCGCACTCCAGGAAACGTTAATGAAACCCAATGCTGAGCGGGTAAAAGAATTTCTGCTGCATTTGCAGGATGAGATTTGCCAGAAACTGGCTGCCGTTGACGGCGGTGAATTCCAGGAAGATAACTGGCAGCGAGAAGCCGGTGGCGGCGGGCGCAGCCGCGTACTGCGTAACGGCAGCATCTTTGAACAGGCGGGCGTCAATTTTTCTCACGTTCACGGTGATGCCATGCCCGCTTCCGCCACGGCACATCGCCCTGAACTGGCTGGCCGCAGCTTTGAAGCAATGGGTGTTTCTCTGGTGGTGCATCCGCTTAACCCGTTTGTCCCGACCAGCCACGCTAACGTGCGCTTTTTCATTGCCGAAAAACCCGGTGCCGACCCGGTGTGGTGGTTTGGCGGTGGTTTCGACTTAACGCCATTCTACGGTTTTGAAGAGGACGCCGTGCACTGGCACACCACCGCACGCGACCTGTGCCTGCCGTTTGGCGAAGACGTTTACCCGAAATACAAAAAGTGGTGCGATGACTACTTCTACATCAAGCATCGCGACGAGCAGCGTGGTATTGGCGGGTTGTTCTTTGACGATCTGAACACGCCTGATTTTGACACTGCGTTCCGCTTTATGCAGGCCGTCGGCCAGGGTTATACCGATGCCTATCTGCCGATTGTTGAACGCCGCAAAAACACCGACTACGGCGTGCGCGAACGCGAGTTCCAGCTCTATCGCCGCGGGCGCTATGTGGAATTCAACCTGGTGTGGGATCGCGGTACGCTGTTTGGCCTGCAAACGGGCGGGCGCACGGAGTCGATTTTAATGTCGATGCCGCCGCTGGTGCGCTGGGAGTACAGCTTCGAGCCAAAAGAAGGCAGCCCGGAGGCCGCCTTAAAAGAGTTTATTCAGGTTCGGGACTGGGTTTAAGCCTTACCCCTCACCCCGGCCCTCTCCCCAAAGGGGCGAGGGTGAAAAGACGGCTCGGAGCAGTCCCCTCTCCCCTTTGGGGAGAGGGTTAGGGTGAGGGGGGGTTAATTACAGAGGCTGCGTCTGCGCCTCAACCACTGCCAGCGCCACCATGTTCACAATACGACGCACGGACGCAATCGGTGTTAACACATGCACCGGTTTCGCCACGCCCATCAGTACCGGCCCCACGGTCACCCCTTCAGAGCTGGACACACGCAGCAGGTTGTAGCTGATTCGCGCCGCTTCCACGTTTGGCATAATCAGCACGTTTGCCGAGCCTTTCAGCGGGCTATCCGGCATCCGCTCGTTACGAATACTCTCCACCAGCGCCGCATCACCGTGCATCTCGCCGTCAATCATCAACTCCGGCGCACGCTCGCGCACCAGCTCCAGTGTCTGACGCATTTTGCAGGCCGCCGGGGATTTAGATGAACCGAAGTTGGAGTGCGACAGCAGCGCCACTTTTGGCTCAATGCCGAATCGGCGTACGGTTTCAGCCGCCATCACGGTGATCTCCGCCAGCTGTTCCGGGGTTGGATCGTCGTTGACGTAGGTATCAGCAATAAAGGTGTTACCGCTTGGCAGCAGCAGTGCGTTCATTGCCCCGGCGGTGTGTACCCCTTCGCGATAACCGAAGATCTCCTGCACAACGCTGAAATGCTCGTGGTAATCACCGATCGTGCCGCAGATAAGCGCGTCAGCCTCACCGCGATGCACCATGATGGCCCCGATCACCGTCGTATTGCTGATAACTGCACGCTGCGCCTGCTCCTGGGTGATTCCACGGCGCTTCATGATGGCATAGTACTCGTTCCAGTACTCTTTAAAGCGCGGATCGGATTCGTTGTTTACGATTTCAAAATCCACACCCGGCTTGATTTGCAGGCCCAGTTTCTGAATACGCATTTCGATAACGCTCGGGCGACCAATCAGGATTGGCTTCGCCAGCCCCAGTGAGATCAACTCCTGCGTGGCGTGCAGCACGCGCGCCTCTTCCCCTTCGGCCAGCACGACACGTTTCGCATCCGCACGTGCCTGAGAGAAGATAGGTTTCATGAACAGGTTGGTTTTGTAGACAAACTCAGTGAGCTTATCGACGTAAGCATCGAAATCCTTAATCGGACGCGTTGCCACTCCAGAATCCATCGCCGCTTTCGCCACCGCAGGTGCAATTTTAACAATCAGGCGCGGGTCGAACGGTTTTGGAATGATGTAATCCGGGCCAAAGCTCAGATCCTGGTCGCCGTAAGCCGAAGCTACCACTTCGCTCTGCTCAGCATGAGCCAGCTCAGCAATGGCGTGAACGGCCGCCAGCTTCATCTCTTCGTTAATCGCCGTTGCGCCCACATCCAGTGCGCCACGGAAGATGAACGGGAAGCACAGCACGTTGTTCACCTGGTTCGGGTAGTCAGAGCGCCCGGTACAGATAATGGCATCTTCACGCACCGCTTTTGCCAGCGGCGGCAGAATTTCCGGTTCCGGGTTAGCCAGGGCAAGGATCATTGGCGCACGCGCCATCTTCTGCACCATCTCCTGGGTCAGCACTTTCGGGCCAGAACAGCCAAGGAAGATATCCGCACCGTCAATCACATCATCCAGGGTGCGCTTGCCGTCGTCGTCCACCGCGTAGGCCGCTTTGGTTTCTGCCATGTTTGGCTCGCGGTCTTTGTAGATAACGCCTTTGGAGTCACAGACCACAATGTTGTGCTTCTGCATCCCAAGCGCCACCAGCAGGTTCATACAGGCAATGGCGGCGGCGCCCGCACCGGACACCACCATGCGCACGTCAGAAAGATTTTTTTCTACCACCCGCAGGCCGTTAAGAATGGCCGCGGTGCTGATAATTGCTGTACCGTGCTGGTCATCGTGGAACACGGGAATGTTCATACGTTCACGCAGTTTCTGCTCAATGTAGAAACATTCCGGCGCTTTGATGTCTTCCAGGTTGATACCGCCAAACGTTGGCTCAAGTGCCGCCACCACGTTGATAAATTTATCGGGATCGAGCTCATCGACTTCGATATCGAATACGTCGATACCGGCAAATTTCTTGAACAGAACCCCTTTTCCTTCCATGACCGGCTTACCGGCCAGCGCGCCGATGTTACCTAAGCCCAGCACCGCCGTGCCGTTAGAGATAACTGCGACCAGGTTTCCGCGTGCAGTGTATTTGTAGGCCGCCAGCGGATCTTTTTCGATTTCAAGGCATGGCGCGGCAACGCCCGGCGAGTAGGCCAGCGCCAGATCGCGCTGGGTTGCCAGCGGCTTGGTAGGGGAAACCTGGATTTTGCCCGGAACAGGAAACTCATGAAAATCGAGGGCACTCTGTTTTAACTGATCGTCCATCTTATCGTTCCTTTCACGTATCGTTCATAAAGGGTGGCGTAATAACTCTCCTGATGCTCACCCAGGAATGCCGGCTAGTATCGCCAATGCAGGCGCGACAAACTTTGAAGGCTGCCAAACTCTCACCATCAGAAAGCAAAAATTGTTATCAATTTATAACAATCATGTTACCCGTCGCAGAAAGCAATGCCTCCCTCGTCTGCTATGCTTTTTTGTTAAGTACCTCTCGTATTTCGCAGAAGTGTGAACTAACGCACTCATCTAACTCTTTTATTCCAAAGGAGTAATTTTCAATGAACCAATTAGACGGCATCAAACAATTCACCACCGTCGTCGCCGACAGTGGTGATATTGAATCTATTCGTCACTATCAGCCCGAAGATGCGACTACCAACCCTTCTCTGCTGCTGAAAGCGGCCGGACTTGCGCATTACAGCCACCTGATTGATGACGCCATCGCCTACGGCAAGCAGCGCGGTAAAACCCAGGAGCAGCACGTCGCCGAAGCCAGCGACAAGCTGGCGGTGAACTTCGGCGTGGAGATCCTGAAAAGCGTCCCGGGTCGGGTTTCAACCGAGGTGGACGCCCGCCTCTCTTTTGACCAGCAAAAAAGCATCGCCAAGGCCCGCAGGCTGGTTGAGTTGTATCAAGAGCAAGGCATCGATAAATCACGCATCCTGATTAAGCTGGCCTCCACTTGGGAAGGCATTCGCGCGGCGGAAGTACTGGAAAAAGAGGGGATCAACTGCAATCTGACGCTGCTCTTTTCCTTTGCTCAGGCGCGTGCCTGCGCTGAGGCCGGTGTATTTCTGGTCTCGCCTTTTGTCGGGCGCATCTACGACTGGTATCAGTCCAGACAGCCGATGGATCCGTACATCGTTGATGAAGACCCCGGCGTCAAGTCCGTGCGTAATATCTACGACTATTTCAAACAACACCGCTACGAAACCATTGTCATGGGCGCCAGTTTCCGCCGCACCGAGCAGATCCTCGCGCTGGCGGGCTGCGACCGCCTGACCATTTCTCCCGCTCTGCTGAAAGAACTTCAGGAAAAAGAAGAACCCGTCGTCCGTAAACTGATACCGACGTCAACCCTGTTACCGAAACCAAAAGCAATGACGGAAGCGGAGTTCCGCTGGGAGCACAATCAGGACGCAATGGCCGTCGACAAGCTGGCGGAAGGCATCCGTCTGTTCGCCGTTGACCAGCGCAAACTTGAAGATCTGCTCGCCGCCAAACTTTAACCTTGCCATGGAGTGAATTATGTCCCGTAAAGAGCTCGCCAATGCCATTCGCGCCCTCAGCATGGATGCCGTGCAAAAAGCCAATTCCGGCCACCCTGGCGCCCCCATGGGCATGGCAGATATTGCCGAAGTGTTGTGGAATGACTTTCTGAAACACAACCCCAATGACCCCACCTGGGCCGACAGAGACCGCTTTATTCTCTCCAACGGCCACGCGTCGATGCTGCTCTACAGCCTGCTGCATTTGTCCGGCTACAATCTGCCACTCGAGGAGTTGAAAAACTTCCGCCAGCTGCACTCCAAAACGCCAGGCCACCCGGAAATTGGCTATACGCCAGGCGTGGAAACCACCACCGGCCCGCTCGGCCAGGGGTTAGCAAACGCAGTAGGAATGGCCATAGCGGAACGCACGCTGGGTGCGCAGTTCAATCAGCCAGGGCATGACATTGTCGATCACTACACCTATGTGTTTATGGGCGATGGCTGTCTGATGGAGGGCATCTCGCATGAAGCCTGTTCGCTGGCGGGCACGCTGGGTCTTGGCAAGCTGATCGGCTTTTACGATCACAACGGCATTTCTATCGACGGTGAAACCGAAGGCTGGTTTACCGACGACACGGCAAAACGCTTCGAGGCATACCACTGGCATGTAGTGCATGAAATTGACGGCCACGATCCTGAGGCGGTGAAAAAAGCGATCCTCGAAGCCCAGAGCGTGAAGGATAAACCGTCGCTGATTATCTGCCGCACGGTCATTGGTTTCGGCTCCCCGAATAAAGCCGGGAAAGAAGAGGCGCACGGTGCCGCGCTGGGCGAGGAAGAAGTTGCGCTGACCCGGCAGAAATTGGGCTGGAAATACCCGGCATTCGAAATCCCAAAAGAGATCTACCACGCCTGGGATGCCCGTGAGGCAGGCGAAAAAGCGCAGCACGCCTGGAACGACAAATTTGCCGCCTATAAGCAGGCGCACCCGGACCTGGCCCGCGAGTTTTCCCGCCGCATGAGTGGCGGATTGCCGGACAACTGGGAAGCCAAAACCCAGGCATTGATCGAAAATCTGCAATCCAACCCGGCAAAAATTGCCACCCGTAAAGCATCACAAAATACCCTCAACGCCATTGGCCCCATTCTGCCGGAACTGCTGGGCGGCTCTGCGGATCTGGCGCCCAGCAACCTGACAATCTGGTCGGGCTCGAAATCGCTGAAAGAAGATATCTCCGGGAATTACATTCACTACGGCGTGCGTGAGTTCGGGATGACCGCGATTGCCAACGGTATCGCCCATCACGGTGGGTTTGTGCCCTACACCGCAACCTTCCTGATGTTTGTGGAGTATGCCCGCAACGCAGCGCGTATGGCAGCGTTAATGAAGGCGCGGCAGATCATGGTCTACACCCATGATTCCATCGGGCTTGGCGAAGATGGGCCAACGCACCAGGCGGTCGAGCAGCTGGCAAGCTTGCGCCTGACGCCAAACTTCAGCACCTGGCGTCCGTGCGATCAGGTTGAAGCAGCGGTGGGCTGGAAGCTGGCCGTAGAGCGCCACAACGGGCCAACGGCGCTAATTTTGTCGCGGCAAAATCTGGCGCAAATTGAGCGCACGCCGGAGCAGGTGAAAAACATCGCGCGCGGCGGCTATATCCTGAAAGACAGTGGCGGCAAGCCCGATGTTATTCTGATTGCGACAGGATCAGAGATTGAAATCACGGTTAAAGCCGCAGAGAAACTGACCGCCGAAGGACATGCGGTGCGCGTGGTTTCCCTGCCCTCAACGGATATTTTTGATGCCCAGGATGAGGCATACCGCGAATCGGTTCTGCCATCGAATGTGGCCGCCCGCGTGGCCGTCGAAGCGGGGATCGCCGACTACTGGTACAAATATGTCGGGCTGAAAGGGGCAATTGTCGGGATGCACGGCTACGGCGAATCGGCCCCGGCCGACAAACTGTTCCCGTATTTCGGCTTTACCGTTGAGAACGTGGTGGAGAAAGCGTTGAGCATCCTTTAACGCACAAGCTTTGTAAGCCGGGTGGGCGTCGCCGCCTCCCGGCTTTTTTTATACCACTCTTACCCCTGCTGGCATCACCCGCTCCGGCGTTAGCAACACGCTCTCGCTGGCGTCATCGGTTTCAGCACACAGCAACATGCACTCGGACGTTTCGCCGCGCATTTTGGCTTTCGCCAGGTTGCACAGCACCACCACCGTTTTTCCCATCAGCTCTTCTTCGCGGTAATACGGTACCAGGCTGGTAACGGTTTGCAGCGTTTTACCGCCCACATCTATCTGCGCGATGTAGAGTTTATCGGCGTTGGCATGGCGTTTAACGTCAACAATGGTCCCGACGCGGATCTCAAGCTTTGCAAAATCATCGTATGCTACCGTTTCCATATTTTCTCCTTGGTAAAATTTTACTAAATACTAGCACGGTATTTACGATCAACAACAGGTGGGATATTTACTAAAAACGGATGCATGTGCGAACGCATCCTTTACAATGGGCACATCACGTGGGGAATAAGGACAAACATGGCAACGCTCAAAGATATTGCAACAGAAGCGGGTGTCTCGCTGGCGACGGTATCCCGGGTATTAAACGACGACCCAACGCTCAATGTAAAAGAAGAGACAAAACACCGTATTCTGGAGATTGCCGAAAAGCTGGAATACAAAAGCAGCACCTCCCGCAAGATGCAGTCAGGTGCCGTGGGCCAACAGCATATTCTGGCGCTTTACAGCTATCTGCAAGAACTGGAAATCAACGATCCTTACTACCTTGCTATTCGCCACGGCATCGAAACTCAGTGTGAAAAGCTCGGCGTTGAGCTGACCAATTGCTACGCCAATGCCACGCTGCCAGAGACGAAAAAACTCACCGGCGTGCTGATTGTCGGTAAACCCTCCCCCGCCGTGCGCCGCGCCGCCACCGCGCTGAGTGACAACGTCTGCTTTATTGATTTTCACGAACCGGGCAGCGAGTACGATGCGGTTGATATCGATCTTTCGCGCATCAGCAAGCAAATTGTCGACTTCTTTATTCAGCAAGGCGTTGACCGTATCGGGTTTATTGGCGGCGAAGATGAGCCAGGTAAAGCGGATATCCGTGAAGCGGCGTTCGTGGAATACGGGCGTCTGAAAGGCGTGGTCTCTGAAGAAGATATCTGGCGCGGCGGGTTTTCCAGTTCCTCCGGCTATGAGTTGGCGAAAAAAATGCTCTCACAGAAAAGTTGGCCTTCTGCGCTGTTTGTAGCGTCTGACTCCATTGCCATTGGGGTTTTGCGCGCCATTCATGAGAAAGGGCTGGCTATCCCGGAGGATATCTCGCTGATTAGCGTGAACGATATCCCAACCGCCCGCTTCACCTTCCCGCCGCTTTCCACCGTGCGTATTCATTCCGAAATGATGGGCAGCCAGGGCGTAAACCTGCTGCTGGAAAAATCCCGCGATGGCCGCGCCCTGCCGCTTCAGGTCTTCGTTCCGAGCGTGCTCAAACTGCGCGGCACCACTCGCTAATTCCCCCGTTTTTCGTCCTGCCCCACAAACTGCCGGGTTCGCCCGGCAGCGATTTATTTCGTGATCGAGTTAAAGCAAATAGGTTTTACTGATTTTATTTAGTAAAACTTTTACTAAAATGCTCAGCAATGATGTTTTACCCCACAGGGAGATAACATGAATCGCTGGGAAAATATTCAACTCACGCATGAGAACCGGCTTGCCCCGCGTGCGTACTTCTTTTCGTATGACGATGTTGCGCAGGCACGTACCTTTGCCCGCGAAACCAGCAGCCACTTTTTGTCCTTAAGCGGCCAGTGGAATTTTCGCTTTTTCACCAACCCGTTGCTGGTACCTGAAAACTTTACCTCTGAATATATGGCCGACTGGGGCGCGATAACTGTGCCAGCCATGTGGCAGATGGAAGGCCACGGTAATCTTCAATATACCGATGAAGGTTTCCCCTTCCCGGTCGATGTGCCCTGGGTGCCCACCGATAACCCGACCGGCGCGTATCAGCGCTTTTTCACCCTGTCTGACGGCTGGCAGGACAAACAGACCCTGATTAAATTCGACGGCGTAGAAACCTATTTCGAGGTTTACGTTAACGGCCGTTATATCGGCTTTAGCAAAGGTAGCCGGTTGACCGCCGAGTTCGACATCAGCGATGCAGTGGTGACCGGGCAAAACCTGCTGTGTGTGCGCGTCATGCAGTGGGCAGACTCAACCTACATTGAAGATCAGGATATGTGGTGGACGGCGGGCATTTTCCGCGACGTCTATCTGGTCGGCAAAAATCCGGCACACGTGCAGGACTTCACGGTCAAAACCACGTTTGATGAAGACTACCAGGATGCAACCCTCTCCTGCCAGCTTGCGCTGGAAAACCTCGCCATGCAGCCGGTTAATGTGTCGCTGGAATATACCCTCTATGACGGTGATGTGGTCTTGCATCAGGGCACAACCCGCAGCCTTACGCTCACCCGCGCCGCGGAAACGGGGTTTAGCATCGCGGTTAAGCAGCCGCATCAGTGGTCAGCAGAATCCCCCTACCTTTATCACCTGGTGATCACGCTGAAAGATGAGCAGGGGCAAACGCTGGAAGTGATCCCTCAGCGCATCGGTTTTCGTGATATCGCCGTGCGAAATGGCCTGTTTTACGTCAACAACCACTACCTGAAGCTGCACGGCGTCAACCGCCACGACAACGATCACCAGAAAGGCCGCGCCGTGGGGATGGATCGCGTCGAGCGCGATATCGCCCTGATGAAGCAGCACAACATCAACTCGGTGCGAACCGCCCACTACCCGAACGATCCTCGCTTTTATGAGCTGTGCGATATCTACGGCCTGTTCGTCATGGCAGAAACGGATGTTGAATCCCACGGTTTTGCCAACGTAGGTGATTTGAGCCGCATCACTGACGATCCGGTATGGGAGCATGTTTACGTCGAGCGCATCGTACGCCACATTCACGCCCAGAAAAACCATCCGTCCATCATCATCTGGTCGCTCGGCAACGAGTCCGGCTATGGCTGTAATATCCGCGCGATGGTGCGTGCAGCGAAAGCGCTGGACGATACCCGTCTGCTTCATTACGAAGAAGATCGCGATGCCGAAGTGGTGGATATTATTTCCACCATGTACACCCGCGTGCCGCTGATGAATCTGTTCGGCGAATACCCGCACCCGAAACCCCGCATCATCTGCGAATACGCACATGCAATGGGTAACGGTCCTGGCGGGTTAACCGAATACCAGAACGTGTTCGATCGCCACGATTGTATTCAGGGGCACTATGTCTGGGAGTGGTGCGACCACGGTATTCAGGCAACCGATGCCAGCGGCAGGACGTTCTACGCCTATGGCGGTGACTTCGGCGATTACCCGAATAACTACAATTTCTGCCTCGACGGGCTTATCTATTCAGATCAAACCCCGGGGCCGGGCCTGCGCGAGTACAAACAAGTTATCGCGCCGGTGAAACTGGCCTGGCACAACGGCGCGCTGCGGGTAGAAAACAAACTGTGGTTCACCACCCTTGATGACTACAGCCTGCATCTCGAGGTGCGCGCGGAGGGGGAAACGCTGCACAGCCAGCAGCTGAGTCTGGCCGGGATTGCCCCGAACAGCACGCACACCCTTGCCGTCGCGTTGCCGGAGCTGGATGAACGGGAAGCTTTTCTCACCGCTCACGTTCGCAAGAACAGCCGCACGCTGTACTGCGAGGCCGGGCATGAAATCGCTACCTACCAGTTCCCGCTAAAAGCACGTACCGCCAGCGCAACGCCATTTATCGATCGCAACGCCACCCCACTGACGTTTGAAGAGGATCGTCTGAGCTGCACGGTTACCGGTCATAACTTCCGCGTGAGTTTCTCAAAACTGACCGGAAAGCTCAGCGCATGGCAGGTGAACGGAGAAGAAAAACTGACCCGCGATCCGAAGATTAACTTCTTCAAACCGATGATTGATAACCACAAACAAGAGTTCGAAGGACTGTGGCAGCCCAATCATCTGCACATCTTACAGGAGCATCTTCGCGGCTTTGAGGCAGAAGCCTGCGACAGCGAAGTGGTGATCACCACCCGCACGCTAATTGCACCACCAGTATTCGATTTTGGGATGCGCTGCACCTACCGCTGGCGGGTGGCGGCTGACGGGCAGATCAACGTCGAGCTGAGCGGCGAGCGTTACGGCGACTACCCGCACATTATTCCGTGCATTGGCGTCACCCTCGGTATCAACGGAGCATTCGACCAGGTGACATACTATGGCCGCGGGCCGGGCGAAAACTACCCGGACAGCCAGCAGGCCAGCACCATCGATCTGTGGCACACCACGGTGGATGAGATGTTTGAAAATTATCCCTTCCCGCAGAACAACGGCAACCGCCAGCAGGTGCGCTGGGCATCCCTGGTGAACCGTCAGGGCAGCGGAGTGCTGGTCGTTCCCGAGCAGCCTATTCACTTCAGCGCGTGGCACTACACCCCGGAGAACATTCACGCGGCGCAGCACTGCAATGAACTGCAACGCAGCGATGACATCACCCTGAATCTTGACCACCAGCTGTTGGGATTAGGCTCAAACTCCTGGGGCAGCGAAGTGCTGGACTCCTGGCGCGTCTGGTTCAGGCCGTTTAGCTACGGATTTACCCTGCTGCCGCTGGAAGGCGGGCAAACCGCGTCACGCATACTGGCGCAGCATCAGTTTGGCGCAGGTTTCTTTTCGACGAATTCGCACAGCGAGGCAGACCAATGATCGTTCTCGATAGCCTGGAACAGTTTCAGCAGCTTTATCGCGCAGGCCGCAAATGGCAACGCTGCGTGGAGGCCATTAATAACATCGACAACATCCCGGCAGGCGTTGCCCACTCGATTGGGGATTCGCTGGCCTACCGTGTGACCCGCGATACCACCACGGACGCATTGTTCGTGAGGCATCGTCGCTATTTCGAGGTGCATTACTACCTGCAAGGGAGACAAAAGATTGAGTATGCCCCCCGGCAGGAACTCCAGCCCGTTGAATGTTATCGCGACGACACTGACCGCGAGTACCTGAAAGGTGTCGGCAAGACCCAACAGGTGCACGAAGGACAACTCGTCATCTGTGAAAACCATGAAGCCTACCGCTTCATCAGTGAAGAGCCGGTAAAAAAAGTCGTCCTCAATGTGACCATTGAAGACGGTTACTTCCATAACAAATAAAAAACACGAGCGGTGCCAACGCAGCACCGCTATCCTCCTCGTACCCGGAGAAACGTTATGTCTGAAACAACCAAGCGTAATACCATCGGCAAATTCGGCCTGCTGTCGCTGACGTTTGCCGCCGTTTTTAGTTTTAACAACGTTATCAACAATAATATCGAACTGGGGCTCGCTTCGGCCCCGATGTTCTTTTTAGCGACGCTGTTCTACTTCATTCCGTTTTGTTTAATCATCGCGGAATTTGTGTCGCTGAATAAAAACTCCGAAGCCGGGGTTTATGCCTGGGTGAAAAGTTCGCTTGGCGGACGTTGGGCATTTATCACCGCCTATACCTACTGGTTTGTTAACCTGTTCTTTTTCACCTCATTATTACCGCGCGTTATCGCCTACGCCTCTTACGCTTTTCTGGGTTATGAGTACATTCTTACGCCGTTTGCTACCACGGTACTGAGCATGGTGCTTTTTGCCTTCTCAACCTGGGTGTCCACCAACGGGGCGAAAATGCTGGGGCCCATTACCTCTGTGACCTCCACGCTGATGTTGCTGCTGACGCTCTCTTATATCCTGCTGGCCGGTGCAGCGCTGATGGGCGGCGTGCAACCCGCCGACCCGATTACCGTCGATGCGATGATCCCGCATTTCAACTGGGCATTCCTCGGTATTACCACCTGGATCTTTATGGCCGCCGGTGGCGCGGAGTCCGTGGCGGTATACGTTAACGACGTGAAGGGCGGCTCAAAATCTTTCGTTAAGGTCATCATCCTGGCGGGGATCTTTATCGGCGTGCTGTACTCCATCTCTTCGGTGCTGATTAACGTCTTTATCAGCAGCAAGGAGCTGAAATTTACCGGTGGTTCGGTGCAGGTGTTTCACGGCCTGGCGGTGTGGTTTGGTCTGCCGGAAGTGCTGATGAACCGTTTTGTGGGCCTGGTCTCCTTTACCGCGATGTTTGGCTCGCTGCTGATGTGGACAGCAACGCCGGTTAAAATCTTCTTCTCGGAAATCCCAACCGGTATTTTTGGCCCGAAAACCGTCGCCCTGAACCAGAATGGCGTACCGGCACGCGCGGCCTGGATACAGTTTCTGATTGTCATCCCTCTGATGATTATCCCGACCATGGGCTCAAACACCGCGCAGGATCTGATGAACACCGTCATTAATATGACCGCCGCGGCCTCTATGCTGCCACCGCTGTTCATCATGCTGGCGTACCTGAACCTGCGCCGTAAGCTCGATCATCTGCCGCGCGATTTCAAAATGGGCTCACGCACCACGGGCATGGTGGTGGTGTCGATGCTGATTGTTATTTTCGCCATTGGCTTTGTCGCCTCAACCTTCCCGACCGGCGGCAATATTCTGACGATTATTTTCTATAACGTCGGCGGTATTGTTTTATTCCTCGGTTTTGCCTGGTGGAAATACAGCAAATACGTAAAGGGATTATCAAAAGAACAACAAGAAGTTGAAGCATCACCTGCCTCAAATATTACCTGATACAGCAGGCAGGTTTTTTATTTCTTTGGGATGAGTTTATGAAAATTAAAGCAAATTATGCTGGGGCACTCGCTGCCCTCTCTTTCTGCTGCCCGTCATTTGCCGCAGAGGACGCGCGACCGGCAGAGCACGATGACACCAAAACACCGCAGATAAGTTCTCCGTCATACCGCTTTTATGGCGAACTGGGTGTCGGCGGATATATGGATCTGGAAGGTAAGGAAAAACACAAATACAGTGACGGGACCTATATTGAGGGCGGTCTGGAAATAAAACAGGGCAACTGGTTTGCGCTGATTTACGGCGAAGGCTGGACGGTACAGGCCGACAGCCAGGGCAATGCCTGGGTCCCCGATCACAGCTGGGGCGGTTTTGAAGGCGGGCTTAACCGTTTATACGGCGGTTATAAAACCAATAACGACACCGAAATCATGCTCAGCGTGCGACAGGATTCCTCGCTTGATGACCTGCAATGGTGGGGCGATTTCACGCCGGACATGGGATATGTGATCCCCAATACCCGCGACATCATGTACGCCCTCAAGGTGCAGAATCGCTCGGGTAACCTGCGCTACAGCGTGACCGCTACGCCTGCGGGTCACCATGACGAAAGCAAGGCCTGGCTGCATTTTGGCAAGTACGACCGCTATGACGATAAGTACACCTACCCGGCAATGGCGAACGGCTATATCCAGTATGACATCGTTAAAGACGTCACCTGGATGAACGGACTGGAACTTACCGATGGTACGGGCCAGCTCTTTCTGACCGGCATTCTGTCCCCTAACCTGGCGGCTCGCGCCTGGCACCATACCGGACGCTCCAGCGGCAAAGACACCTCCGGAACGGAATCGGGGTACATGGTCAGCGCCATGGTAGAGGCGCTTAAGGGTGTCTATCTCTCCACCGCCTACAGCTACGCACGGCATCGCCCGGACAACGCTGCCGACGAAACCACCTCGTTTATGCAGTTTGGTATCTGGTACGAATATGGCGGGGGGCGCTTCGCCACTGCTGCCGATAGCCGCTTCTATATGAAAAATGCCTCTGGCGATCCGAGCGACCGGGTCTTCCTGATGCAATATTTCTACTGGTAAAAAGGGAACCGCCGCCAATGAAAATATCGACCTGTCTGACCCCGCTGGCCTGCGCGCTCGCGTTGAGTTTCTCCGCACACGCCGCCACGGCCGACGCGTTTAAAAATGTCATAAACCGTACCGGCGCACCGGCATACATGCACGATTTCGATGATGACGACCACCAGCGCTTTAACCCCTTTTTCGATTTGGGTGCCTGGCATGGTCATCTGTTGCCGGACGGGCCGCAGACCCAGGGTGGATTTCCCGGCGTAGCGCTACTCACCGAAGAGTACATCAACTTTATGGCGACCAATTTTGACCGCCTGAGCGTCTGGCAAAACGGTAAAAAAGTGGACTTTACGCTTGAGGCTTACAGCCTCCCCGGCGCGCTGGTGCAAAAACTCACCGCCAAAGATGTGCTGATTGAGATGACGCTGCGCTTCGCCTCTTCGCGTACCTCGCTGCTGGAAACCCGAATCACCAGCAGCACCCCGCTCGACCTGGTGTGGGACGGCGAACTGCTGGAAAAACTGGAAGCCAAAAGTGGCAAGCCGCTCTCAGATAAAACCATCGACGGCGCGTTCCCGGATTATCATCGCCAGATTGTGCCGACCCGCGATGGGCTGAAAGTCACCTTCGGCAAAGTGCGTTCCACCTGGGATCTGCTCACCTCCGGCAGTTCGGAATATCAGATCCATAAATCGATAGCCACGCAGACCAGCGTGGATGGCCACCGCTTTATCAGCAAGGCGCACATTTCCGGCAGCACCACGCTTTACACCACCTACTCCCATCTGTTGAATGCCGATGAAGTACAACGCGAACAACCACAAATCCGCGATATTCTGGCGCGCCCCGCCGTCTTTATGAGCGCCGCCAAAACGCGCTGGGAAGCGTATCTGCAAAAGGGGTTAAGCAATCCGAACGCCACGCCAGAGCAGACTCGCGTGGCGGTTAAAGCCATTGAAACCCTCAACGGTAACTGGCGCTCACCGGGCGGCGCAGTGCACTACAACACGGTCACACCGTCCGTGACCGGGCGCTGGTTCTCTGGCAACCAGACCTGGCCGTGGGATACCTGGAAGCAGGCTTTTGCCATGTCGCACTTCAACCCGGATATCGCCAAAGAGAACATCCGCGCGGTCTTCTCCTGGCAAATCAAACCCGACGATCCGGTGCGCCCACAGGACGCCGGTTTTGTGCCCGATCTCATTGCCTGGAACCTGAGCCCGGAACGCGGCGGCGATGGCGGCAACTGGAACGAACGCAATACCAAACCGAGCCTGGCGGCATGGTCGGTGATGGAGGTGTACAACGTCACGCACGATAAAGCCTGGCTTGCCGAGATGTACCCAAAACTGACGGCGTATCATGACTGGTGGCTGCGTAACCGGGATCATAACGGCAACGGCGTGCCGGAATATGGCGCAACCCGGGACAAAGCCCATAACACCCCGGGCGGTGAGATGCTGTTTACGGTCAAAAAAGGCGAAAAAGAAGAGTCGCTTTCAGGCCTTGATAAGTACGAAAGTGTGGTCAGCAACGGTCAGTATGACAGCCTTGAAATTCCGGCGCAGGTAGCAGCCTCCTGGGAATCCGGGCGCGATGACGCCGCCGTATTCGGCTTTATTGATAAAGAACAGCTGGATGCGTATGTGAAAAACGGCGGGAAACGCAGCGACTGGACGGTGAAATTTGCAGAGAACCGCAGTAAAGAAGGGACTCTGCTGGGCTATTCACTGTTGCAGGAGTCTGTCGATCAGGCGAGCTATATGTACAGCGACAATCACTATCTGGCGCAAATGGCGACTGTGCTGGGCAAAACCCAGGACGCAACCCACTATCGCCAGTTGGCAGATAAGCTCGCGAACTATATCAATACCTGCATGTTCGACGCCGCTAGCGGCTTTTACTATGACATTCGAATCGAAGACAAACCGCTGGCAAACGGCTGCGCGGGGAAACCTATCGTCGAGCGTGGTAAAGGGCCGGAAGGCTGGTCACCGCTGTTTAACGGCGCAGCCACGCAGCAACAGGCGGATGCCGTGGTGAAAGTGATGCTGGATGAAAAAGAGTTCAACACTTACGTGCCACTCGGGACTGCCGCGCTGACAAACCCGGCGTTCGGCCCGGATATTTACTGGCGTGGCCGCGTCTGGGTAGATCAGTTCTGGTTTGGCTTAAAAGGAATGGAGCGTTACGGTTATCGCCAGCAAGCACAGCATCTGGCACAGGCGTTCTTTAATCATGCGAAAGGGCTCACGTCCGACGGCCCGATTCAGGAAAACTACAATCCACTGACCGGAGCGCAGCAAGGCGCACCTAACTTCTCGTGGAGCGCGGCGCATCTGTATATGCTGTATAACGACTTTTTCCGTAAAGATTAACGCGTGATCCAGAGCGTGGGCCAGGCATCTGGCCCATGCCAGTTATCGCAGCTTGGCTCTTCGGCATACCGCACCAGGCTAAAACGCTGGCCGTCAAAACGCCAGCGGGTCTGAATGCCGCAATCCGCAATCCCCCGCCCTAACGACAGCGTGCTCAGCTCACGGGTTTTCTCGTCAAAACTGGCGTTCATCAGCTCCATTTCACTGCTGTCGCTCGATGGCGTAAACGGCAGTCGTAGCCTGACGCTTCTGGCGGCAAAGGGCTTTTTACGTGACACCAGCCATGCGAGGTCGACGGTGTTGTAGGCCCCGGCTTCACAGCTTACCATCAACAGCGCTTTATCGTCGGTTAATGCCGTCACCCGCACTTCCCGACGATTAGGATCAAGTGAGCACTGGCTGTTGTTCATCCGCCAGGTGCCATAATCCAGCAGATCGTTGAGTTCATCATGGGAAAGCGGTGTCGGCGTGGGGTTCACGACCGCCACTTCTTTCAGGGCGGGCGCAGGCGGCACGCTCAGCGGCGGCTCACCGCCTTTCTTAATCCACGCGGTTTCGCTGCCCACGCGTTTTTGCTGGGCATCAATAAACAGCAGAGCGGCCTTCAGCCCGTCCAGAGAAATAATCTGTCTTCCCCCTTTAAGGGTCAGCGCTTTGCCTTCCTGAATGCTTTTCAAAAAGGCGGTAATGGTTGTGGCGTCATCCGTCATTAAATGCCACGGAGTCACCTGCCAGTGCAGAGGTTCCAGCTTTAACGGGGCGTTATCCAGCAGAAGGCGCGGCGCAATGTCAGGCTCTTTAACCGATGGGGAATCAAGCCCTCCCAGGTCGATACGCAGCGTAGCGTCTGTTTTCGCACCAGCACTGCGGCTGAGCGTCATCACCAGCCCATGATGTTCACCGGTATTGCGTGCAACACAAAAGTTTTGGTTATTACAGGTCACCTGCCAGTCAGAAAAAGACTGTTGTGCAGGCGCAGCCCACACCAGAGGCGCGCGTAGCACGCAACATAACGAGAGAATAAAAACGCAGTAACGCATGGATGGCACAATCCCGGAAACAAAAACGCAAATCTGGGCAGTATCTTCGTGTTACAACCAGGCGGGCTCAATCGGATTTATCGGATAGATTTATCCGAAACTCATCAGACTACCGTTCGAAAGCGCCGCTCATTAACCCGGTTGTTTGCAAATACTGCAATAAGATCACCGCTTTACCGTCCTTGATCTCCCCTGAACGCAGCATTGTTAATGCCTGAGAAAAAGGGATTTCCAGTACTTCGATATCTTCGTCATCCACACCGCCGCCCCGGTGAGTGCGCTGCGCATCGCTATATTCTGCAATAAAGAAGTGCACTAATTCCGTTACGCCGCCTGGCGACATAAATAACTCAAAGACTTTTTTCACTTCGCCCACTTCAAAGCCAGTCTCTTCAATGGCCTCTTTGCGGATGCAAACTTCCGGCTCGTCGTCATCAAGCAGACCGGCACAGGTTTCAATGAGCCGTCCGTCCAGATTACCGTTTACCCATGTCGCAACACGGAACTGGCGAATTAACACCACGCTCTGTTTTTCACGGTTATACAGCAGGATGGTCGCCCCATTACCGCGATCGTAGACCTCACGCTTGTGACGGATCACCTCACCGTTTTTACGTGTTAAATCATAGGTGATGTTACGCAGGACAAAGTAATTTTCAGAAAGGATTTTGTCTTTGATAACGTCTATTTTCAGGGTCATACGGGCTCCACGGCGCAAGGAATGTGCTTATACTACGCCGCGAAACCCGCTTTGTCGCCCGCCTGATTTAGTGCGTTTTGGGTACGCGAACCCCAAGCCAGTCCATCATGCCCTGCGCCGCATGACGCCCTTCCGCCATCGCGGTAACCACCAGATCCGCACCGCGCACCGCATCACCACCGGCGAAAATTTGCGGGTTGGTTGTCTGGTAGCGATAAGGGCTGTCAACTGAGGCCACAATCCGTCCCCAGTCGTCGGTGTTAACCCCCTGGGCCTGTAACCACGGCATGGCGTGCGGGTTAAAGCCAAATGCCATGATGACCGCATCCGCAGGCATCACGAACTCACTGCCCGCCACCGGAACCGGCCGCCGCCGCCCCTGAGCATCAGGCTCGCCCAGTTCAGTGCGCAGCATTCGGATCCCGTTCACCTGCCCGTTCTTCGCCAGCGTCAGCTCAACCGGCTGCACGTTAAATTCAAACGCTGCACCCTCTTCCTTCGCGTTTTTCACCTCTTTTTTCGAGCCAGGCATATTGGCCTCATCGCGGCGGTAGGCGCAGGTCACTTTCGCCGCGCCATGGCGTAATGCAGTACGCACGCAGTCCATCGCCGTATCGCCCCCGCCCAGCACCACCACGTTCAGCCCCTGTGTGTTGATGTACGGCTCGGCAGCTGTCGGCTCAAGCCCCATCACCTGACGCGTGTTGGCCACTAAAAACGGCAGAGCATCGTACACACCAGGCGCATCCTCGTGAGGAATACCCGCTTTCATCGAACGATAGGTGCCAACGCCAATAAACAGGGCATCGTAGTCACTCAACAACTGAGACATCGACACGTCTTTGCCCACTTCGCAGTTCAGTTCGAAGTGGATCCCCATGGCGGTAAAGATCTCCCGGCGGCGTGCCAGCAGTGATTTGTCCAGCTTGAAGGCCGGGATGCCGAAGGTCAGTAATCCGCCGATTTCCGGGTGTCGGTCATATACGGTGACGTTCACCCCGTGGCGCACCAGCACGTCTGCACACGCAAGCCCGGCGGGGCCAGCGCCAATAATGGCGATGCGTTTATCTACCGGAACGACCCCGGTCATGTCCGGAGTCCAGCCCATGGCCAGCGCCTGATCGGAGATATAGCGTTCGATATTGCCAATCGTCACCGCGCCGGATTCATCCCGCACCGTGCAGGCACCTTCACATAATCGGTCCTGCGGACAGACCCGGCCGGTAATTTCAGGTAAACAGTTGGTCTGATGAGAGAGCGCCACCGCACCGGCGATATCCCCTTCTTTTACGCGTTCAATCCACTGAGGGATATGGTTATGCAGCGGGCATGTCCATTCGCAGATACTGTGTTCGCCGCATTTCAGGCAGCGTGAGGCCTCGCGATGCGCCTGCTCTGCCCGGAATGGCAGGTAGATCTCGTTAAAATGGCAGGCGCGTGCTTCAGGGCTAAGCTTGTCCGGCTCGCCGCGGGGTGCCAGGGCCTGCATCTGCTGCAATTTTGTGGGTGGCGTTTGGCGCTGTGCCGCCTCGCTATGCCAGGGCTGCGTTTCGAGCCTTGCGGTGCGCTGGCGACGCGATTTCGCCAGGTTATCCAGCACGCCAGGCGTGGCGAGCATCAGGACATCCGCCGGGCAGTTTTCGATGCAGGCCGGGCCTTGCGGGCGTTGCACGCAGAGGTCGCACTTGTGGGCCGTGGCCTTCACGCTACCGTTGTTCAGCGGCGTAACGATGATTTCCATCGTTCCAAACGGGCAGGCCACCACGCAGGCTTTGCAACCAATGCATTTTTGTTGATTCACCTGTACGCTGTCATGGTTTTTACTGATAGCGCCGCTAGGGCAGCTCTGCGCGCAGGGTGCATTCTCACAATGATGACAGGTAACGGGGCTTTTTCTGGCGCCGGACCGGAGTACCGTAATGCGGGGATGAAAATGGCGCTCGCTCAGGACATGCCGCTCGTCGTTGTGCGCCATAACACAGGCGACTTCGCAAGCACGACATCCGATACATTGCTGGCTGTTGGCCATGATAAAACGATTCATAACTACACCTGTTTTTGGCTTCAATAACCTTATTCTTTATATGAATATTGTATTTACCGAGTGCAGTGTTATCAGGCAATGTTCAAATGCCCAGGAAGCCAAACTATTTACAGTGAACCTGTGGCAGATCAATTTATTTCATTCGGGATGAAATTGCGTTTCATCTGATTACCTTTATTTTCAGGAAGCTGTTTTGTGACCGTTAAACGACCTGTTTCCAGAAGCCTGGCTCGGGCTTTTTTTTCGATAGTGTTGCTGTCCGTTTTCACCTGCGCCATCGCGCTGCTGACGCTTGCCAGCAGCCAGCGTGATGCCGAGGCCATTAACATTGCGGGTTCTCTGCGTATGCAGAGCTATCGCCTGGGCTACGAAATGCAGAGGGCAAGCCCAGAGCTGCAAAAACACCGCCAGTCCTGGCAGCAAACCCTGAGCGCGCCAGCGCTGCAAAAGCTCGACCGCTGGTATGTGCCGGACAACGTTAAACAGCGCTACCAGCAGCTGCATCTTGCCTGGCAAGAGATGGACAGACAGATAGCAAAAGGGGACACCGCCTGGTATCAGACGCATATTCAGGACTTTGTCGGCCGTATCGACGCCTTCGTGCTGGCGCTTCAGCACTATACGGAACACAAGATCCAGCTGGTTATCCTGATTTCACTCGCCGGTGGGCTGGGTATTTTACTGCTTGCCCTTATTACCCTGCGGGGCATACGCCGTCAGGTTGTGGCACCGCTGAACCATCTGGTTGAGGCGAGTGAACGTATCGAACAGGGCGATTTTAGTACCCCTGTCCCGAATACCCACCTGCCTAATGAACTGGGCCAATTATCCCGCGCGTTCAATCATATGTCGGCAGAGCTGCATTCGCTGTATCGCTCTCTGGAACACTCGGTTGCGGAAAAAACCCAACATCTGAATGAAGCTCATCAGCAGCTCGAAATGTTATTCAAGTGCTCGCAGGCGCTGAATACCGGCCAGATAGACAGCCACTGCTTCCGCCATATTTTGCAGATTGTGCATGAGTACACGCAGATGAGTTACCTGGAGCTGCGCACCAGCGACGACTGGCAGCTTTGCGAAGGCAGTGAGCAGGAGGCACTAAAGATGCAAAACCTGCCAGTGCTGATGCAGGATACGCTTTACGGCGAGCTGCGCTGGCAAAGCGAAACCGGGACGGTTCCGGTTCCGCTGATGAAAAGCGTGGCCACGATGCTGGGCCGCGGGCTTTACTTCAACCAGGCACAAAAACATTATCAACAGCTATTGTTAATGGAGGAGCGCGCCACCATCGCTCGCGAGCTGCACGATTCGCTGGCGCAGGTACTCTCGTATTTACGTATCCAGCTGACGTTGCTCAAGCACGCTGTGCCGGAAGAAAATGCCCCGGCGCAAACCATTATTTCTGACTTTTCCCGCGAGCTTAACAATGCGTGGCATCAGCTGCGCGAGCTGCTTACCACCTTCCGCCTGACGCTCAACCACGCCAACCTGCCGGGGGCGTTACAGGAGTCGCTGGATAGCCTACAAAGCCAGACACAGGCCAGACTGATCCTCGACTGCCGTCTGTCTTCGCTGGCGCTGGATGCGCAAAAACAGGTGCACCTGTTACAGATAGTCCGTGAGGCGGTGCTGAATGCCATTAAACATGCCCAGGCGAGCGAGATAACCGTCAGCTGTGTGACTTCCACTGACGGGACGCACAGCGTCAATATTCGCGATAACGGGATTGGTATTGGCGAGGCAAGTGAGCCACCAGGACACTACGGTCTGAACATTATGCGTGAGCGCGCTGGCAGGCTGGGCGGCACCCTGCACTTTTCTCAGCCACCGAATGGCGGAACCCAGGTCAGCGTAACATTCAGAACGCCGATGAGCCTTGCGGGTAAATAACGGTAAATTAACGACTATTGCCACCATCACACCCCTGTCATGCGTGATACTTGCCGTTACGCCTGCGGGGAGGAACGCTGTAAAAGGGCATGATAATTTACAATATCTCCTTTATTTCTCCACGTTTGGCTCTCGCCTTACCGCTAGAGTGATGCGGGCAATATACAATAATGACGTGCAGCAAAAAGAGGTCACATTTTCATGGCGAATTTCTTTATCGATCGCCCCATTTTTGCCTGGGTGCTAGCAATTATTTTATGTCTGACTGGCGTCCTGGCAATTACTTCACTTCCTGTTGAGCAATATCCCGATCTGGCACCGCCAAACGTACGTATCACGGCAAACTACCCTGGTGCGTCGGCACAGACGCTGGAAAATACCGTGACGCAGGTCGTCGAGCAGAACATGACCGGGCTCGATAACCTGATGTACATGTCTTCGCAAAGTAGCGCCACCGGGCAGGCGACGGTTACCCTGAGCTTTACCGCCGGTACTGACCCGGATGAAGCCGTCCAGCAGGTGCAAAACCAGCTGCAATCGGCCATGCGTAAGCTGCCTCAGGCGGTCCAGAACCAGGGCGTCACGGTACGTAAAACCGGCGATACCAACATTCTGACCATTGCGTTTGTTTCCACCGATGGTTCAATGGATAAGCAGGATATTGCGGACTACGTTGCCAGTAATATTCAGGATCCTATTAGCCGTATCAACGGTGTCGGCGATATCGATGCCTATGGCTCGCAATATTCCATGCGCATCTGGCTGGATCCCAACAAGCTGAACAGCTTCCAGATGACCGCGACAGACGTCACTGACGCCATCAAATCACAGAACGCCCAAATCGCCGTCGGGCAACTGGGCGGTACCCCTTCGGTTGATAAGCAGGCGCTGAACGCCACCATCAACTCGCAGTCGCTGCTGCAAACGCCAGATCAGTTCCGCAATATTACGCTGCGCGTGAATCAGGACGGCTCTGAAGTGCGCCTGGGAGATGTCGCCACGGTAGAAATGGGGGCGGAAAAATATGATTACCTGAGCCGCTTTAACGGCAATCAGGCGTCCGGTCTGGGGATTAAACTGGCGTCCGGGGCAAACGAAATGGCCACCGCGAAGCTGGTGTTGGATCGTCTGGACGAGCTTTCGCAGTATTTCCCGCACGGGCTGGAGTACAAAGTCGCCTACGAAACCACCTCCTTCGTGAAGGCCTCAATTGAGGACGTGGTGAAAACCCTGCTCGAAGCCATCGCGCTGGTGTTCCTGGTGATGTATCTGTTCCTGCAAAACTTCCGCGCCACGCTTATCCCGACCATTGCAGTGCCAGTGGTGCTGCTGGGTACCTTCGCGGTGCTTTACACGTTTGGCTACAGTATCAACACCCTGACCATGTTTGCGATGGTGCTGGCGATAGGCCTGCTGGTGGATGACGCCATCGTGGTGGTCGAAAACGTCGAGCGAATCATGAGCGAGGAAGGGCTTTCGCCGCGTGACGCCACGCGTAAATCGATGGGGCAAATTCAGGGCGCGCTGGTGGGTATCGCGATGGTGCTCTCGGCGGTATTCATTCCGATGGCGTTCTTTGGCGGCACAACCGGTGCAATCTATCGCCAGTTCTCCATCACCATTGTGTCGGCAATGGTGCTTTCGGTGCTGGTGGCAATGATCCTCACCCCGGCCTTATGTTCCACGATCCTCAAACCGCTGCATAAAGGTGAACATCACGGCCAGAAAGGTTTCTTCGGCTGGTTTAACCGCATGTTTAATCGTAACGCGGCGCGTTATGAAGCGGGCGTTGGCCGTGTGCTGCACCGAAGCCTGCGCTGGATGATGATTTACGTGGTGCTGCTGGGCGGCATGGTCTGGCTGTTCCTGCATCTTCCTACGTCATTCCTGCCGATGGAAGACCGCGGTATGTTCACCACGTCTGTGCAGCTCCCGAGTGGGGCCACACAACAGCAGACGCTGAAAGTGGTCGAAAAGGTTGAGCACTACTTCTTCACCAAAGAGAAAGACAACGTGGTGTCGGTGTTTTCAACCGTTGGCTCCGGGCCTGGCGGCAACGGTCAAAACGTGGCGCGCATGTTCGTGCGCCTGAAAGACTGGGATGAGCGTGACACGAAAACGGGCACGTCGTTTGCCATTATCGAACGCGCCACCAAAGCGTTTAACAAAATTAAGGAAGCGCGCGTCTTTGCCAGCAGCCCACCGGCCATCAGCGGGCTGGGTAGCTCCGCCGGGTTTGATATGGAGCTTCAGGACCATGCCGGTGCCGGACACACGGCGTTAATGGCGGCGCGTGACCAGTTGCTTGAACTGGCAGGCAAAGACACCACCCTGACCCGAGTTCGCCATAACGGCCTTGATGACAGCCCGCAGCTACAGGTCGATATTGACCAGCGTAAGGCGCAGGCGTTGGGTGTTTCCATCGACGATATTAACGACACGCTGCAAACGGCGTGGGGATCCAGCTACGTGAACGACTTTATGGACAGGGGGCGTGTGAAAAAAGTTTACGTCCAGTCCGATGCCCAGTTCCGAATGTTGCCGGATGATATCAACCGCTGGTTTGTGCGTAACAATGCCGGCAGCATGGTGCCCTTCTCTGCTTTCTCCAGCTCGCACTGGGAAAGTGGCTCTCCACGTCTGGAGCGTTACGATGGCTATTCTGCGGTAGAAATCGTCGGTGAAGCCGCGCCGGGTGTCAGTACAGGTACCGCGATGGACACCATGGAAAAACTGGTGCAGCAGCTCCCGAGCGGGTTTGGTCTTGAGTGGACGGCTATGTCTTACCAGGAACGGCTCTCTGGTGCCCAGGCCCCTGCCCTTTATGCACTCTCGCTGCTGGTAGTCTTCCTCTGCCTGGCTGCGCTTTATGAAAGCTGGTCTGTGCCGTTCTCTGTCATGCTGGTTGTACCGCTTGGCGTAATTGGCGCACTGTTGGCGACCTGGATGCGCGGGCTGGAAAACGATGTCTACTTCCAGGTCGGGTTGCTCACCGTAATTGGCTTGTCTGCGAAAAACGCCATTCTGATTGTTGAGTTTGCCAACGAGATGAATGCGAAAGGTCACGATCTGATGTCGGCCACGCTGCACGCCTGCCGTCAGCGTTTACGCCCGATCCTGATGACGTCACTGGCGTTTGTGTTCGGCGTCTTGCCGATGGCGACCAGCTCAGGCGCAGGCTCCAGCAGCCAACATGCGGTAGGGACAGGCGTGATGGGCGGCATGATTTCAGCCACCATCCTGGCCATCTATTTTGTTCCGCTGTTCTTTGTTCTGGTGCGTCGCCGCTTCCCGCTGAAGGCACGTCCGGAATAACGCATAACAGGTATAAAAAAGGCGGCTCTTAAGGCCGCCTTTTTATTGTGTGATTAATTCACACTATGGTTATTTTAGTGCTCTTGCATTTTCTGCTGAAAGTCATTTACGAAGCATACCTTCGATAAAATCTTTCCAGTTCCCCAGTTCACGTTCAATCATAACTACCTCTCTTATTATTATGCGCATTCTACGTAAACCCATCATCACTGTGAAGACATTTTAACCAATTACTGTGATAAGCCCCGCGTCTCATCAGGACTTAGGCTAAATATGAGCGCAGAACCCTAAATTTTATGTGACCAATAGCAATATTTTGAAATAACCATACGCGCGGGTGAGAATTAAATTAATCGCTGACTTTATTAGGAATTTAAACAATATGGACATCTATGCTTAAATGATGAAAGAATATTCAGCTTACAGGTGTGAGTTGAATTAAGAAGAATTGTAAATCAGCGATATTCTGAATGTGTTATATTCCACTTAAGGATATATCTTCGAAATAATTGAACGTTTAACCATCATAAGAACAAAAGGATTCAACATGGTTGTGATGTACGGCATTAAAAATTGTGACACCATCAAAAAAGCACGCCGCTGGCTGGAAACGCATGGTGTGGAGTATCGTTTTCATGATTACCGCGCCGACGGTCTTGATGCAGAATTTCTGCATACCGCTATCGCTGAACTGGGCTGGGAAGCACTGCTGAATACCCGGGGCACGACCTGGAGAAAACTGGACGAATCACTGCGTGCCAGTATCAACGACGCGAGCAGCGCGGCTAAACTGATGCTGGAAATGCCAGCAATTATCAAACGCCCATTGCTCTGCGCGCCCGGGCAGCCTATGCTGCTGGGCTTTAGTGATTCTCTTTATCAGACTTTTTTCGTTGAGGTGTAGTCTATGTCATGCCCGGTCATTGAGCTGACTCAGCAGCTTATTCGCCGTCCTTCCCTCAGCCCGGACGACGCAGGTTGTCAGGCATTAATGATTGAGCGCCTGCGTGCGATCGGTTTTACCGTCGAACGTATGGATTTTGGCGATACGCAAAACTTCTGGGCCTGGCGTGGCCAGGGTGAAACGCTGGCCTTTGCCGGGCATACCGATGTGGTTCCCGCCGGGGATGCAGACCGCTGGATCAACCCACCGTTCGAACCGACTATCCGCGACGGTATGCTGTTTGGCCGTGGCGCGGCAGATATGAAAGGCTCGCTGGCGGCAATGGTCGTTGCAGCGGAACGCTTTGTCGCCCAGCATCCAGACCATAAAAACCGCCTCGCGTTTCTGATCACCTCTGATGAAGAAGCCAGCGCGCACAATGGTACCGTGAAGGTCGTTGAAGCGCTGATGGCGCGTAACGAGCGCCTGGATTACTGCCTGGTGGGCGAGCCATCCAGCACCGAAGTGGTTGGCGATGTGGTGAAAAATGGCCGTCGTGGTTCCCTGACCTGCAACCTGACCATTCATGGCGTACAGGGGCACGTTGCTTATCCGCACCTTGCCGACAACCCTGTTCACCGTGCCGCACCAATGCTGAACGAGCTGGTCGCGATTGAGTGGGATAAAGGCAATGAATTCTTCCCGCCGACCAGTATGCAAATTGCCAACGTGCAGGCTGGCACGGGCAGCAACAACGTCATTCCGGGTGATTTTTACGTGCAGTTCAACTTCCGCTTCAGCACCGAGTTGACCGACGAGATGATCAAAGCCCGCGTGGTGGCGCTGCTGGAAAAATATTCGCTGCGCTACACCGTTGACTGGTGGCTTTCGGGTCAGCCATTCCTGACGCAGCGCGGGAAACTGGTGGATGCGGTGGTGAACGCTATCGCGCACTATAATGAAATAAAGCCACAACTGTTGACGACCGGCGGAACATCAGACGGGCGCTTTATCGCTCGGATGGGTGCGCAGGTTGTAGAACTGGGCCCGGTGAATGCCACCATTCATAAAATTAATGAATGTGTAAATGCGGCAGATTTGCAGCTGTTGGCCCGCATGTATCAACGTATCATGGAGCAACTCGTCGCCTGACGATTGCTCTGAGAAGGAATAGCGAATGGACTGGCTGGCAAAATATTGGTGGATCCTGGTGTTGGTTTTTTTGGTCGGCGTGTTGCTCAACGTCATTAAAGATCTGAAACGTGTTGACCACAAAAAGTTCCTTGCTAACAAGCCGGAACTCCCGCCACACCGTGATTTTAACGACAAATGGGACGATGACGACAACTGGCCGAAGAAAGACCAGAAGAAGTAATCCTCTCTATCTCAGCGCTCACCCCTGTGGGGAGAGCGCTGAATTTCATCACATAAATTCGACAATATCATCGTCATTCGGCTTACCGCCGCTCAGTGCTTCATCGAAGTAGTGCTTCGGTACGGTATAGCGCAAATGATCGAGCGCAAACTGCATACTGCGATCGTCAATGGCGTGGCCCAGATCATCAACAATATCCAGCGTCACATCACCACCACCGCGGATCAGGGCTTCCTGCGCGGCAACCGCATGAGAAAGCTCAATCACCCGGTCTTCACCGCCGTGAATAAGGTGGATAGTGGTCTGCGTGGTTGCACTTTGCGGTAAGGTGGCAAAGCGGCCGTTAAAGGCGATTACGCGGGATACCAGCCCTGGCTGCGCTTTGACGCTTTCAAGGGACATAATCGACCCCTGAGAGAAACCGATAAGCGCAGTGGCCTCAGCGCCCACGCCGCTCTCTTGCTGCCAGTAGCGAACCGTTTCAATAAAGGTTGGCATAATGGCATCAATACGCGCCTGACGATTTTCCTCGGTCACTCCCTGCACGGAGAACCACTGCCGTCCGTTCGGACCGCACGGCTCCACACCGCCGACACTGATAATCATCGCGTCCGGGAAAAGCGGCGCGAACCAGCTGCCAATCTGACCCATATTGGCGGCATTATCACCAACACCATGAAACAGAAGCAGTAACTGTTTAGCCGGTTTGTCAGGACGTTGAACAACAAAATGGTCGTGTTTCATGGCGGTCTCCTTAATTGATGACCTGGATTCTACGCCTCTCGGAGGTAATGACCATGCCACTTTACTGAAGAAGTCATTGAAAAAATTGCCATTGCAAAATGTCGTGCTTCAGCCGCTGGCAGCGGTCGGCATCCAGATATTCCAGCATCTGCGCCGTTTCAGCGCGAAGCATGGCCAGAAGCGCTTTTCGCCCGCTGAGCGCCAGTTCAGCACTGAGCGTGGCATCATCCTTTTGTCGTTCGATTTTGCCGCGCAGCGCCGGGAGCGGAGCTTCAACCGTCAGCAACAGGCGTGTTAAGGCGGCCACTGATGTGGAAAAGGGCCGATGTGCAAAGGCAAACCCTGCCAGCTCCAGCCAGTCGTCATTATTAAGGGTAGCTTCCCAGCCATCTTCCACTGGGATCTGTTCCGCATTCCAGGCCGACAGTACGCGTGCATCCCGGCAAAGCCGCTGATGCGCCTGCGCACAGAGCTGATGCCCCGCGTCGCTTAATGGCAGTAATGCCATCGCCGTATAACAACCGCTGCTGGCCTCGCGGTGACTGCCCATTCGTACCAGCACAAAACCGCACTGCTGCCAGAAATGCCAAAGTTCATCGGTGTAGCCAAAACTGACCGACAGGTAATCCTGATGCGCGTGCTGTTTTGCGCTGTGAATAAGCGCGTGTCCGATACCTTCACGCTGGCGAGCAGGGTGGACGGCAATTCGGGTGACCCGTCTGCCCGTGAGGGTAGCAGCCAGAGGAGAGCCGCCATGTGCGGCAAGAGACTGGGCGACAAGGTTACCGCGTGGGCGCCGAAATCCCGCCCAGACAGCCTGACTCAGCCCGGCGGTTAACCCGCCCTCATCCACCAGCCACAGCGCCCCGGCGATGGCATCATCGGTTTCTGCCACTGTAAAATGCTGGCCCGGCGCATCCATCATGCGGCGTAAATCAAGCGGAGAGGTGCGGTAATGTGCCGCGCATAACAGCTCATACACGCTGGCGGTTAATTCCAGGTGGCTTTCCCACGCCTGAGGCTCTAACGCCCTGATGCGTACCGCGCCTTTAGGAACACTATCAATAAGCGAGTCATCAAACAGCAAGGCTTTTGCGACGACTCGCTCTAGCGGGCAGCCTGCCGCCCAGCGGATCGGGGTGGATAACGTAAAGCGCTGCAACCCGCTAAACCGGGCACAGAATTTCAGTAAAAAGCCCCTGCCCGTTCCTTCGTAGCCCTGGACGGTGGTGGTGAGCAATACGCGGGGGAAACGTCGCACCAGCTTTTCAAGGAGTGGGCCAGGAATGGCTGCCGCTTCATCAACAATCAGCCAGTCGGCCTGAATGCTGGAGGCCAGCAGTGCATCCGGGGCAATAAAGCGATAGTTTTCACCGGCAAAACGGGCAATGACATCCGTAGCCCCTTTGGCGGGTGCGGTCACAACGGCGCTACCGGCTATGCTGTTCAGTAGCATCCCCGCAAGCGCAGATTTCCCGCGCCCACGCGCTGCCGTGACGGCAGCAACGCCCTCTGGCATAGCCAGAAGTTGTGTCAGGATCGCAGCCTGTTCACGCTGTGGCTCACCGTTAGCCGGAAGCCAGTCGTGCGACGGCGGAAGCGACTCAAGATGCAAGGGCGAGTGCTGCTGCCATAACACCACATCCGGGTCGGCCGCGATAACCCGGCTAAAATGGTGGACAAAATGCGGGGTGGCGATGGGCTCTGCGCTGTCGCTCCAGCGCAGAGAGTCGGCGTCTGGCCGCCCTGCCCAGGAGGAAAGCGGCGGAAGCAGCAATACCAGCAGGCTACCGGCACGTAACGTGCCGCTCAGCGCGGCAAAAGCCGATACGTCAAAGCCGCTGCGGGCATCAAAGATGGCATGAAGGAACTCCCGCCCCAGCAGCCCGCTTAACGCATCAGGCGCGCTGTGCGGCTCAACCGGCGCATGTTGCCCCACCCACAGCCAGTCTCCCCGCAGCTGTTCGCGTAAGGCCAGCGCCTGCTCCTGCACCCAGTGTTCATCACCGCTCAACACCACCAGATGACGGTGCCCTCTGCGCTGTAACAGGCCAGTCAGACGTTCAAAAGGCATGTCTTACAGTGCTTTGCCGAAGGTATTACATTGCGCCGGGTCACCACTGGCGAAACCGCGTTTAAACCAGGTGTAGCGTTGTTCGGATGTTCCGTGCGTGAAGCTGTCCGGCACGACACGACCCTGACTTTGCTGCTGGAGACGATCGTCGCCAATGGCCTGCGCGGCGTTTAACGCCTCTTCTAAATCACCGGCTTCCAGCACACCTTGCTGCTGCATACTGTGGCCCCAGACACCCGCAAAGCAGTCTGCCTGCAATTCCATACGCACGGAGAGGCGGTTCACTTCCGCCTGAGAGGCATTTTGTTGCAGCTGGCGGACTTTCGGTTCAATTCCCAGCAGCTTTTGCACGTGATGCCCCACTTCGTGGGCAATGACATAGCCCTGGGCAAAATCACCATCGGCGCCCAGCTTGCGTTTCATGTCATCGTAGAAAGAGAGGTCGATATAGACGGTGCTGTCAGCCGGGCAGTAGAAAGGTCCCATCACCGACTGGCCGGTGCCGCACCCGGTGCGTGTCGCACCGCGGTACATCACCAGTTTTGGCTGTTGATAGGTACGCCCCATCTTGTCAAAAAGCTGGCCCCAGGTATCTTCTGTGGTCGCCAGAATAACAGAGGTGAATTTAGCGGCTTCATCTTCATTCGGGCTGATGGAGCGCTGAGTTTGTTGCTGCTGTTGTAGCGGTTCACCGGTCATTAAACCGGTAAGATCGACGCCGTAGTAGCCCGCAATCAGCACGATGACCAGCAAAATAATGCCGCCCTTCCCGCCAGGTAAACGGAAACCGGGGCCCCCCATCATCGGGCCACCGCCGCCGCTGCTGCGCCTGTCTTCTACATTGTCACTTTCACGACGCCCTTGCCAGCGCATAACCACCTCGAACTATTCCATTAACAATAGCTATGATCGTAGGCGGTTAACGGCAAGATTACCATAGGAAACAAAGGTAAGACGCCAAAGGATGCGTACATCCTTTGGCAGAGGCAGGTATTAGTCGAGCTTAACGCCTAAACGATGAGCAACCGCTTCATAGGCTTCAATCAGGCCACCCAGGCTCTGACGGAAACGGTCTTTGTCCATTTTATCCAGCGTTTCTTTGTCCCACAGACGGCTGCCGTCCGGAGAGAATTCATCGCCGAGCACCACTTCGCCTTTGAACAGACCGAATTCCAGTTTGAAGTCGACCAGGATCAGGCCAGCATCATCAAACAGTTTTTTCAGCACGTCGTTGGCTTTGTAGGTCAGCTCTTTCATGCGCGCCAGGTTCTCTTTGTTCACCCAGCCGAAGGTTTCGCAGTAAGAGTCGTTGACCATCGGGTCGTGCATTGCATCGTTTTTCAGGAACAGGTCGAACAACGGCGGGTTCAACTCGATACCTTCTTCAATGCCAAGACGCTTCACCAGGGAGCCCGCGGCACGGTTACGCACAACACACTCAACCGGCACCATATCCAGTTTTTTCACCAGACATTCCGTGTCGGACAGCAACGCTTCCATCTGAGTCGGAATGCCCGCTTCGGCCAGTTTGGTCATAATGAAATGGTTGAACTTGTTGTTCACCATGCCTTTACGGTCGAACTGCTCAATGCGCGCGCCATCCCCTGCTGACGTATCATTGCGGAATTCGAGCACCAACAGATCCGGGTTTTCCGTGCTGTATACGGTTTTCGCTTTGCCACGATACAACTCAGCTTGCTTCTGCATCTTCATTACTCCTGGTGTG
>Ga0153917_1000331_pt1 | contig 35342 bp, 32 predicted proteins | sample TSFL001MetaG_FD_104695 | JGI IMG/M metagenome (GOLD analysis project Ga0153917, IMG submission 104695) | Attine ant fungus gardens microbial communities from Florida, USA - TSFL001 MetaG | ecosystem: Host-associated > Fungi > Mycelium > Unclassified | place: USA: Florida, Paynes Creek Historic... | reverse complement strand
CCGCAAGGGGTCGTTAGCTCAGTTGGTAGAGCAGTTGACTTTTAATCAATTGGTCGCAGGTTCGAATCCTGCACGACCCACCAATGTAAAAAGGCGCCCTAAAGGCGCCTTTTTGCTATCTGCTTTTTATAAATCTTATCTATCTCTTTTTCAGAGAAGCGCTGTTCCGTAACTACGCTTTTCCGGTGACTTCCCCGTTTAAATTCGCTATCTTGTTTAGTATACAAAACACATTTGCCTCGTTTTTTCTTTACCGGGTAAAACAAAGGCAAAATTGTTAAGCCAGTAAAACGAGAAGCCATAATGAGCCTGATGTTTGATCCCGAAGCCGCCATTTATCCGTTTCCGCCTAAGCCCGTCCCGCTGAGCCTGGACGAGAAGCAGTTCTATCGCGAGAAAATAAAACGCCTGCTTAAAGAGCGGGATGCGGTGATGGTCGCGCATTACTATACCGATCCTGAAATCCAGCAGCTGGCAGAAGAGACCGGCGGCTGCATTTCAGACTCACTTGAAATGGCGCGCTTTGGCGCAAAGCATCCGGCGTCAACGCTGCTGGTTGCCGGCGTGCGCTTTATGGGCGAGACGGCAAAAATTTTAAGCCCGGAAAAAACGATCCTGATGCCGACGCTGCAGGCGGAGTGCTCTCTCGATCTGGGCTGCCCAATCGATGAGTTCAGCGCCTTCTGCGATGCCCATCCGGACAGAACGGTTGTGGTTTACGCAAATACCTCGGCGGCGGTCAAAGCGCGGGCCGACTGGGTGGTAACCTCCAGCATCGCCGTCGAGCTGATTGAACATCTGGATAGCCTCGGAGAAAAAATCATCTGGGCGCCGGACAGACACCTGGGCAACTACGTCCAGAAACAGACCGGGGCCGACGTGCTCTGCTGGCAGGGTGCCTGTATTGTCCACGATGAGTTCAAAACCCAGTCGCTGGCGCGCATGAAGGCGCTCTATCCGCAGGCGGCAATTCTGGTGCATCCGGAGTCGCCTCAGGCGATTGTCGATATGGCCGATGCGGTGGGCTCAACCAGCCAGCTGATCGCCGCCGCAAAGTGCCTGCCGAATCAGCAACTTATTGTGGCAACCGATCGCGGGATCTTTTATAAAATGCAGCAGGCGGTGCCGGAAAAAGAGCTGTTTGAAGCACCAACCGCCGGAGAAGGGGCGACCTGTCGCAGCTGCGCGCACTGTCCGTGGATGGCGATGAACGGCCTTAAAGCCATCGCAGAGGGGCTAGAGTCGGGCGGGGCGGCACATGAGATTCATGTTGACGCCGCGCTGCGTGAAGGGGCGTTAAAGCCGCTTAATCGCATGCTGGATTTTGCGGCTACACTTCGTCCTTAAGCTTTTAACAAATAACGCTATGCTCAGGGGAAAAGATGGATTTTTTTAGCACGCAAAACATTCTGGTTCATATACCGATTGGCGCAGGCGGCTATGATTTGTCATGGATTGAGGCGGTAGGGACCATTGCGGGCCTGCTCTGCATCTGGCTCGCCAGCCTGGAGAAGATCGTCAACTATGCGTTTGGCCTGGTCAACGTCACGCTGTTCGCCATTATTTTCTTCCAGATCCAGCTGTACGCCAGCCTGCTGCTGCAGCTCTTTTTCTTCGTGGCCAATATCTACGGCTGGTACGCCTGGTCGCGGCAAAACGGCCAGCAGGCGGAGCTGCAAATTCGCTGGCTGCCGTTGCCGAAAGCCCTCGGCTGGCTGGCCGCCTGCGTGGTCGCCATCGGCCTGATGACGCTCTATATCGACCCGGTGTTTGCCTTCCTGACCCGCGTTGCCGTGTCGGTGATGAGCAGCCTGGGCCTGAACGTCACCATGCCTGCTCTGCAGCCGGATGCCTTCCCGTTCTGGGACTCCTGCATGATGGTGCTGTCGATCGTGGCGATGATCCTGATGACCCGCAAATACGTTGAAAACTGGCTGCTGTGGGTGGTTATCAACGTGATAAGCGTGGTGATTTTTGCGCTGCAGGGCGTCTATGCCATGTCGCTGGAGTATCTGATCCTGACGTTTATTGCGCTCAACGGCAGCCGGATGTGGATTAACAGCGCGCGTAAGCGGGGCTCTCGCGCGCTATCCAGTTAATGGTGATGATGATGGGCATGGCCGGCCTGTACGTCGTTAAGACGGCAGTCCGGTCCGCTGCAGGGGCCATATTCCATCTGAATGGTGGCGTGCGAAATCTGGTAATGATGCTCCAGGAAGTGTTGAATACGCTCCAGCAACGCATCGTGGTCGTGCGGGGGGATCACCTGCACGTGCAGCGTCATGATCGGCTTTTCGCCCACCATCCACACGTGCACATGGTGCACATCGCGCACTTCCGGGATTGAGCGGCTTAAATTACGTTTCAGCGCCGGAATATCCAGCGAGCCCGGCGCCCCTTCCAGCAGTTCATTCACGCTCTCTTTCATCAGTTGCCAGGCGCTGCGCAGTACCAGGCAGGAGACCAGCACGGAGAGAATGGGATCGATGGGCGTCCAGCCGGTCCAGAGGATCACCAGCGCGGCGGCAATTGCCCCGACGGAACCCAGCAGATCGCCCAGCACGTGCAGCGCGGCGGCGCGTACGTTGAGGTTTTTCTCTTCGCTACCGCGATGCAGGATCCAGAAGGAGAGGATATTGGCAATCAGCCCGGCTACGGCCACCAGCATCATGGTCACGCCGGCTACGGGCTGGGGCTGATAAAAACGCTGAATAGCCTCCCAGACAATCATCAGGGTAATGCCCAGCAGTGCGAGCGCATTGACGAACGCGGCGAGCGTAGTCAGGCGCAGCCAGCCGAAGGTGCGCCCTTTACTGGCGGGTTTGTGAGAGAAGTGTACGGCCAGCAGGGCAAAGAGCAGGGCAGCGGCGTCGGTCAGCATATGCCCGGCATCGGCCAGCAGCGCCAGCGAGCCGGAGATTAACCCGCCGATTACCTCGATAACCATAAAGGTGGCGGTTATGCCAAAGGCCAGTTTGAGCCGCTTAGCGTTGTTATCCTGCGAAGCGTGATCGTGGGTGTGCGCCATGAAACTTTCCTGAATGTTTAAAACTATAAGGGTAGAATTTTTAGCATGTTGCGCGCAAAAGTGGCATAAAAAAAGGAGAGCTTTCGCTCTCCTTTCTTAATGACCCGGTATGTTACTGGGTGGTACCGTCGGTTTTACGCTCTTCGGTACTGATATTCGGCTCTACTTTGCTGTTAGTATCCGGGCATTTACCATCTTTACACATCGAGTTCTTGTGAACCTCGTCTTTGGTCATGCCGTCGGTAGTCGCTTTAGAACCATTACCGTTCTGGTCGGTCATGGTGCCGGTACCGCCAGTATTGGTATTACTGGTATTAATATTGCTGTTATCAACATTATTTGGCGCAACGTTCTGATGCGCATCCGGTGCTACCTGGCCCGCTTCGGCGGCGGCGTTAGCCTGGCCGTTGTTATTATCGGAACCGGTCTCTGCTGCAAGCGCTGCACCGCTTGCCATAGAAAGTGTCGCGGTCAGGAAAAGGGTTGCCAGTTTAGTCATTTTCATCATGCTGCTCCTGTTCTGGTCGTTATTTGCTGGATAACTTCTTCCAACAGTGCAACGGGAAAGTAGTATTCCACGTCGTAGTTAAAGATCCCAAAATCCCAACTTAGGGCAGGATGGAATCTTGCTAAAATTCACAAACAAGGTGTTTACATTTAAAAAGTCTAGGGCAGATCTCGTTTTTCGCTACTTTGTCGCGTATTTAAAGTTAATTCCAGGATTTATCTGTGCGAAGTGTAAAAGCGTGTTTACACTTCTCCGTGAGCGAGATAGATTGGAGGGATTGCTTTCACTACCAGAAATATGTCTACACGGATTAAAAATGAATTATCAGAATGACGATTTACGTATTAAAGAGATCAACGAGTTATTACCGCCCGTAGCGCTCCTTGAAAAATTCCCCGCCACCGAAAATGCCGCGAACACCGTTTCCCACGCGCGCAAAGCGATCCACAAGATCCTGAAAGGTAACGACGATCGCCTGCTGGTGGTCATTGGTCCCTGCTCCATTCACGATCCGGCGGCGGCAAAAGAGTATGCGGCACGTCTGTTGACCCTGCGCGACGAACTGAAAGACGAGCTTGAAATCGTCATGCGCGTCTATTTTGAAAAACCTCGCACCACCGTGGGCTGGAAAGGGCTGATTAACGATCCGCATATGGATAACAGCTTCCAGATTAACGATGGTCTGCGTATCGCACGCAAGCTGCTGCTGGATATCAACGACAGCGGCCTGCCGGCAGCGGGGGAGTTCCTTGATATGATCACCCCGCAATATCTCGCCGATCTGATGAGCTGGGGCGCTATCGGTGCCCGTACCACCGAATCTCAGGTGCACCGCGAGCTGGCATCCGGTCTCTCCTGCCCGGTAGGCTTCAAAAACGGCACCGACGGCACCATTAAGGTGGCTATCGACGCCATCAACGCTGCCGGGGCGCCGCACTGCTTCCTGTCAGTGACCAAATGGGGCCACTCCGCCATCGTCAATACCAGCGGCAACGGCGATTGCCATATTATTCTGCGCGGCGGTAAAGAGCCGAACTACAGCGCTAAGCACGTGGCGGAAGTGAAGACCGGTCTGCAAAAAGCGGGTCTGTCCTCGCAGGTGATGATCGACTTCAGCCATGCCAACTCCAGCAAGCAGTTTAAAAAGCAGATGGAAGTGGGCGCCGACGTCTGCCAGCAGATTGCCGGCGGCGAAAACGCGATTATCGGCGTGATGATCGAAAGCCATCTGGTTGAAGGTAACCAGAGTCTGGAAAGCGGCGAGCCGCTGGTCTATGGCAAGAGCGTCACCGACGCCTGCATTGGCTGGGAAGATACCGACACGCTGCTGCGCGAGCTGGCTCAGGCCGTGAAGGCACGCCGCGGTTAAGCCTGCAACAGGCAATAAAAAAGCGTGGAAGGCTCCACGCTTTTTTTACGTCTGGCGAAAGATTACTTCGCTTTACCCTGGTTAGCTACCGCCGCGGCTTTAGCCGCGATTTCGTCAGCGTTACCCAGATAGTAGTGTTTGACTGGCTTGAAGTTTTCGTCGAACTCGTACACCAGCGGCACGCCGGTCGGGATGTTCAGTTCGAGGATTTCGTCTTCGCCCATGTTATCCAGATACTTCACCAGCGCGCGCAGGGAGTTACCGTGAGCGGCGATGATCACGCGCTCACCGCTTTTCAGGCGCGGCAGAATGGTTTCGTTCCAGTAAGGCACAACGCGATCGATGGTCAGCGCCAGGCTCTCGGTAGTTGGCAGCTCGGCATCGGTCAGTGAGGCGTAACGCGGATCGTGGCCCGGATAACGCTCGTCATCTTTGGTCAGCTCCGGCGGGGTCACAGCAAAACCACGACGCCACTGTTTAACCTGCTCGTCACCGTATTTTTCAGCGGTTTCAGCTTTGTTCAGACCCTGCAGCGCACCGTAGTGACGCTCGTTCAGTTTCCAGGATTTCTCAACCGGCAGCCAGGCCTGATCCAGCTCGTCCAGAACATTCCACAGAGTGTGGATGGCACGTTTCAGCACGGAGGTATAAGCAAAGTCAAAGCTAAAGCCTTCAGCTTTCAGCAGCTTGCCGGCGGCTTTTGCTTCGCCAACGCCTTTTTCAGACAGATCAACGTCATACCAACCGGTGAAGCGGTTTTCATTGTTCCACTGGCTTTCGCCGTGACGTACCAGAACCAGCTTAGTTGTAGCCATATAAATCTCCTCACAAGCCTTGTACGCTTCATCCTTCAGGCTGTCTCAGCGTTGGCTGCGCCCTCTACTCTCTGCCACATAGCTATCTATGCTCCAGAGATTTCAGGCATTGCCGCCTTGATACAGCATAAATGATTTTGCGTAATGAATGATAACAATTCTCATTATATTGCCGTGACGATGCCAGCGGCAACGCTTAACCATAACCATAGCGAAAATAGCGGCCCAGTGTAAGCTGCTTGTGAATCAGGGGTTATGTTTTGTCGATAAATGGCGCTATTTTCAGCAAAAAGGCTAAAAAAAGCCCTCCGTCAGGAGGGCCATAATCAGTGCGCGATAAAGTGATATTCCGTCAGACTGCGGTAAGTCTCGCCGGGACGCAGGACGCAGTCCGGCTGCGGCCACTCTGCGTGGTTAGGGCTGTCGGGCAGAAACTCGCTCTCCAGCGCCACTCCTTGCCAGGCGCAGTAATCGCCATGCTCACGCGCCGGCGTACCCTCCAGGTAGTTCCCCGAATAGAACTGCAGGGCAGGTGCGCTGGTGTAGACCGTCATCTGCAGCTGTTTATCTTCAGACCAGAGATGGGCGGCGGGCTGGGTTACGTCGCCTTTTGCCTGTAACAGGAAGGCGTGATCGTAGCCTTTCACTTTGCGCTGATCGTCATCGCTGAGGAAATCCTGAGCAATAGGCTTCGCCGTGCGGAAGTCGAAACTGGTACCCGCCACCGGCTTTAAGCCCTCGTGCGGAATGCCCATTTCGTCTACCGGCAGATACGCATCGGCCAGCAGCTGCAGGGTGTGACCGCGCACATCGCTCTGATCGCCATCGAGGTTGAAGTAGGCGTGGTTGGTCAGGTTGACCGGGCAGGGTTTATCCATAGTAGCGCCGTACTCAATAGCAATGCGGTTATCTTCCGTCAGGCGGAAATGGGCGCTGGCGGAGAGATTGCCCGGAAAACCCTGATCGCCGTCGGTGGACTCAAGGGCAAAGAGCACTTCGCTGTCGTTCTGCTGCACAATGCGCCAGCGGCGTTTATCGAAGCCTTCCGGACCGCCGTGCAGCTGGTTGGGGCCCTGGCTTGGCGTCAGGGGATATTCCACGCCGTCCAGCGTAAAGCGGCTGCCGGCGATGCGGTTAGCATAGCGGCCAACCGAGGCGCCAAGATAGGCGGTCTGCTCGGGATACTGCTCCGGCGAGGCGCAGCCCAGCAGGGTTTCACGCACGCTCGCATCGCTCATACGCACGCGGGCAGAGAGAAGTGTCGCACCCCAGTCCATCACTGTGACCACCATCCCTGCGCTATTGCGCAGGGTGATCAGGCGGTACGGCAGGCCATCCGGGGCGAGGGTCGGGGTTTCATTCAGCACTGGCCAGCTCCTTGTGAGGCGTTGCAGACGTAGAAGGTCTCTTTGATACCGGTTTTGGCTTCGTACTGCGCTTCCACCGCTTTTTGTACCGCAGGGACTAAATCTTCCGGCACCAGCGCCACGATGCAGCCGCCGAAGCCGCCGCCGGTCATGCGCACGCCGCCCCGATCGCCGATAGTCTCTTTCACAATCTCCACCAGGGTATCGATTTGCGGAACGGTGATTTCAAAATCATCGCGCATCGAGGCGTGGGATTCGGCCATCAGTTCGCCCATCCGCTTCAGATCGCCCTGTTCCAGCGCCGAGGCGGCCTCGACGGTACGTGCGTTTTCGGTCAGCACGTGACGCACGCGTTTGGCAACCACCGGATCCAGCTCGCTGGCCACTTTGTTGAACTCTTCCAGAGAGACATCGCGCAGCGCCGGCTGCTGGAAGAAGCGCGCGCCGGTCTCGCACTGCTGGCGGCGGGTGTTGTATTCGCTGCCCACCAGGGTGCGTTTGAAATTACTGTTGATGATAATGACCGCCGCCTCTTTGGGCAGCGAAACCGCTTTGGTTCCCAGCGAGCGGCAGTCGATCAGCAGCGCATGGTCTTTTTTACCCAGCGCCGAGATCAGCTGATCCATAATGCCGCAGTTGCAGCCCACGAACTGGTTTTCTGCTTCCTGTCCGTTGAGGGCGATTTGCGCCCCGTCCAGCGGCAGGTGATAAAGCTGCTGGAAGACGGTACCCACAGCCACTTCAAGGGATGCCGATGAGCTCAGGCCCGCCCCCTGGGGGACGTTGCCGCTGATGACCATGTCAACGCCAGCGAAATTGTTGTCACGCTGCTGCAGATGCTTTACCACGCCGCGCACGTAGTTAGACCACTGCTGGTCCGGGTGGGCGATGATGGCCGCGTCGAGAGAAAACTCGTCGCGCTGGTTATCGTAATCGGCGGCGATAACGCGCACCTGACGATCGTCGCGTTTGGCGCAGGCAATCACCGTCTGGTAGTCAATGGCGCAGGGCAGCACAAAGCCGTCGTTATAGTCGGTGTGCTCACCGATCAGGTTAACGCGGCCCGGGGCCTGGATGACGTGGGTGGCAGGGTAGCCAAACGTTTCAGCAAACAGGGTCTGGGTTTTCTCTTTCAAACTCATTGTTATTCTCCGGATTCGCGAAAATGGACGTCGCTCACCGCGCGCAGGCGTTCTGCGGCCTGTTCTGCGGTCAGGTCACGCTGGGTTTCCGCCAGCATTTCATATCCCACCATAAATTTACGCACGGTAGCCGAGCGCAGCAGCGGGGGATAGAAGTGTGCATGCAGCTGCCAGTGCGGATTCTCTTCGCCATTGAAGGGGGCGCCGTGCCAGCCCATAGAGTAGGGGAAGGAGCACTGGAAGAGGTTGTCGTAGCGGCTGGTCAGTTTTTTCAGGGCCAGGGCCAGATCGCTGCGCTGCTCGTCGCTCAGATCGGTAATACGCAGCACATGCGCTTTCGGCAGCAGCAGCGTTTCGAACGGCCACGCGGCCCAGTAGGGCACGACCGCCAGCCAGTGTTCGGTCTCGACCACCGTGCGGCTGCCGTCGGCCAGCTCGCGCTGTACGTAATCCAGCAGCATCGGCGCGTTCTGCTCGGCGAAATACTCCCTTTGCAGCCTGTCTTCACGCTCAACTTCGTTCGGCAGGAAGCTGTTCGCCCAGACCTGGCCGTGCGGATGCGGGTTGGAGCAGCCCATTGCCGCGCCTTTATTTTCAAAGACCTGCACCCAGGGGTAAGTCTGGCCCAGTTCGGCGGTCTGCTCCTGCCAGGTTTTAACCACCTCGGTCAGGGCGGTGACGCTCAGCTCCGGCAGGGTTTTGCTGTGGTCCGGCGAGAAGCAGATCACCCGGCTGGTGCCGCGCGCGCTTTCGCAGCGCAGCAGCGGATCGTCGCTTTGCGGCGCATCCGGCGTGTCGGTCATCAGCGCGGCAAAGTCGTTGGTAAAGACATAGGTGCCGGTGTAATCCGGATTTTTATCTCCGGTGACGCGGGTATTGCCCGGGCAGAGGAAACAGTCCGGATCGTGCTGAGGCAGCGTCTGTTTTGCCGGCGTCTCCTGCGCCCCCTGCCAGGGGCGCTTGGCGCGATGCGGCGAAACCAGAATCCACTGCCCGGTTAACGGGTTATAGCGGCGATGGGGATGATCGACGGGGTTAAACTGGGTCATCACAAATCCTTAATCCGGATACCCCTGCGGGTGGCGGGACTGCCAGCGCCAGGTATCTTGTGCCATTTCATCAAGCGTGCGGGAAACACGCCAGTTAAGCTCTTTATCGGCTTTGGTCGCGTCTGCCCAGTAGGCAGGCAGATCGCCTTCACGGCGCGGCGCGAAGTGATAGTTCACCGCTTTGCCGCAGGCTTTGCTGAAGGCGTTCACTACATCCAACACGCTGCTGCCCACTCCGGCACCGAGGTTATAAACATGCACGCCCGGCTTGCCGGCCAGCTGCTGCATGGCGGCGACGTGGCCGTCGGCGAGATCCATCACATGGATGTAGTCGCGCACGCCGGTGCCGTCTTCGGTCGGGTAGTCATTGCCAAAAATCGCCAGCGAATCGCGGCGGCCCACCGCCACCTGGGCGATATAGGGCATCAGGTTGTTTGGAATACCCTGCGGATCTTCGCCCATATCGCCTGACGGATGGGCACCGACCGGGTTGAAGTAGCGCAGCAGGGCGATGCTCCAGTCCGGCTGGGCTTTTTGCAGGTCGGTGAGGATCTGCTCCACCATCAGCTTGCTTTTGCCGTACGGGCTTTGCGGGGTGCCGGTGGGGAAGCTTTCAACGTAAGGGATTTTCGGCTGGTCGCCGTAGACGGTAGCGGAGGAGCTAAAGATAAAGTTTTTTACCCCCGCCGCGCGCATGGCAGAGACCAGACGCAGGGTGCCGTTAACATTGTTATCGTAGTACTCAAGCGGCTTAGCGACGGATTCGCCAACCGCTTTCAGGCCCGCGAAATGGATCACCGTATCGATAGCGTGATCGTGGAGAATTTCCGTCATCAGGGCTTCGTTACGAATATCGCCTTCCACGAACGTGGGCTGTTTTCCGCCGAGGCGCTCGATCACGGACAGCACGCTGCGCTTACTGTTGCACAGGTTATCGAGGATGATGACATCGTGGCCATTTTGCAGCAGTTGCACACAGGTATGACTTCCAATGTAACCGCTACCACCTGTTACCAGAACTCGCATATTTCGCTCCATTAGGCTTATGGTATGTATTAACCATAGCATAACAGAGACGCAAAAAGTGTGACATGGGATAAAATAGTGGAATCGCTTACACTGCTGCGTTTTCACCTTTCTGGCATCGTTAAGGTGATTTTAAATCAATGCGATAGCTTTGTATTGATGCAGGTTATCTGAAAAAGCGGGGAGCGCGTCCCCGCAGAGGGGTTACACCGGGCCGATGGCGTAGCGGTAGCCCGTGCCCTCCGGCACAAACTCCAGCCGGTGGGTGATGCAAGCCGGGGCATCTTCCGCATGGTGTGAGACGAACAGCAGCTGGGTTTCCCCCTCGCTGATAAGAATATCCACGAAGCGGCGGATCAGCTGGCGGTTGAGCGGATCCAGCCCCTGTAAGGGTTCATCGAGGATCAGCAGGGTGGGGTGCTTCACCAGCGCGCGCGCAATTAATGCCAGCCGCTGCTGCCCCCAGGAGAGGCTGCTGAAGGGGGCGTCCGCCACGCGCTTATCCATACCCAGAATATCAAGCCAGGCCTGGGCCAGCTTGTGCTGCCGGTCGGAAACCGCCTGATAGATGCCGATAGAGTCAAAATAGCCCGACAAAATGACATTGCGCACCGTGGTGCTGACCCGGTAATCCAGATGCAGGCTGCTGCTGACGTAGCCGATATGTTTTTTGATATCCCAGATGGTCTCTCCGCTGCCGCGGCGGCGGCCAAAGAGCGTCAGATCGTTGCTGTAGCCCTGGGGGTGGTCGCCGGTGATAAGGCTAAGCAGGGTCGATTTACCGGCGCCGTTGGGGCCAACGATCTGCCAGTGTTCGCCCGGGTTCACCGTCCAGCTTAAATCATCAAGGATTGGGCGATCGTTATAAGAGACCACCCCGTGGTTCAGCACGATGCGCGGCGTGTCGGCGGCCAGCGCCTGGCGCTCGGCGGGCGCATCCGGCTCGGGAAGCGCCACGCCGCTGAGGTTTTCGCTGTGCGCCAGCTGGGCGATAAGCGCTTGCTGCAACAGGGTGTTTTTTGCGCCGACGTCGGTGAGGGTACAGTCCGCCAGCACGCCGGCAAACTGCACGAATTCCGGGATTTCGTCAAAGCGGTTGAGCACCAGCACAAGGGTTAAGCCCTGCTGGTTCAGCGAGGCGAGCAGGGCGGCCAGCTGCCCGCGCGACTGCACGTCCAGCCCGTCGAAAGGCTCGTCCAGAATCAGTAGATCCGGCTCGGCCATCAGCGCCTGGCAGAGCAGGGTTTTGCGGGTTTCCCCGGTGGAGAGGTATTTAAAGCGGCGATCCAGCAGGCCGGTGATGCCAAACTGTTCCGCCAGCAGGCGGCAGCGGGCGTCGTCGGCGATCTCATCCTGAATGATCTCCGCCGTGGTGCGGCCGGTGTCCTCTTCGCCAGGGCTCAGCAGGTCGGTGTTGTTGCGCTGCCACTCGTCGCTGACCAGCTTTTGCAACTGCTCGAACGAGAGGCGGGTCGGGCGGGTAAAGGTGCAGCGGCGCTCGCCCTTCAGCAGGGGTAACTCACCGGCGAGGGCCCGCGCCAGGGCCGATTTACCGCTGCCGTTACTGCCGACGAACGCCCAGCTTTCGCCGGCGTTCAGGGTGAAATCGTTCAGTGAGAGCGTGCGGGTATCGCTAAGACGAAACGTGCCTTGCGAAATTTGCAATGATGACATGTGGTATCCCATTTTTTGCAGCATAAGCCTCAGGGATACCCACTGGCGCAGGCTTTGTCAATGCGCTTAGCACAAGGTAGCGATAATCGCCCGGTCCGCATTAAAATATGCGGTGACCTCAGCACCTTCTTCTAAACCCTCCATCTGCGCCAGCGGCAGGGTGGCGCAGAGCGTCTGGCCGTCGGGCAGGGACATTAATACTTCGCACTGGGCGTCGCCGCGATCGATATGGCTGATCACCCCCGGCAGTTGGTTATCGGCCTCTTTTGCCTGCGCCGGGTCGCGGGTGATATTGACCCAGGGCGCCTTAAGCAGCACCAGCACCTCTTTGCCCTCGTCCAGCCCCAGCCGCTCGCCGCTGCGGGCGGTGAGCGCCACTTTCAGACGGGTTTCCCCATCCGCCAGTAACACCTCCACGTGCTGCTGTACCTGCTGGTGGTCGCGGGCGGTAACGGTGCCGAACCACTGGTTGCGGGCGCTGGTTTGCAGGGAGAAACGCGAGATAGCGGCCAGCAGGCTGTCCAGGGGGAGCGCATCGTCATCGCTTAATACATTGAAGGCTTTTTGCTGGATCTGCCCCAGCAGATCATAAAGCTGGATCAGGCGCTGGCCATAGCGGGTGATCAGCGCGCCGCCGCCCCCTTTGCCGCCGGTGGCGCGTTCCACCAGAAGCTGTTCGCTCAGCGTATTCATCTCGTTGATAGCATCCCAGGCGCTCTTGTAGCTGATCCCGGCGTTCTTTGCCCCCTGGCTAATTGAGCCGGTTTGCTCTATCTGTTTAAGCAGGGCAATACGGCGCGGATCGGCAAAGAGTTTTTGCTGGAGACGAAGGGTAAGAAGAATTTCAGCCTGCATAACAGTGTCCTGGCAAAAGGACTATTGTGACGGAATTAAAAGGACGCGCAAACTCTACCGCACAAAAGGGGATGTATTTCTCGCTTTTAGGGTTAGAATAAGGCGTTCACAATGACTGGAGAAAGCCATGTTAGAGTTGTTGAAAAGTCTGGTATTTGCCGTGATCATGGTACCAGTGGTGATGGCGGTCATCCTCGGTGCTATCTACGGTCTGGGTGAAGTGTTTAACCTGTTTTCGAACGTTGGACACAGAAAGCAGCCTAAAAAGCAGCATTGATTCCCGTAAAAACGCCCGGCTTGTCCGGGCGTTTTGCTCTCAAGTTTACCCCTCTCTCGCCGATATTATTTTCGGTATCAATTGACTTCACTCATTAATCGGTAAGATTTAGCGCTGGGCAAAGCCTGGGGATATCGTTATATTTCTGCGTATATAACGACACTCAAAGGAGTTACAGATGGCACGTACAGGCTTACGGATTTTCGCAGGGGCAGTCCTGGCGCTTTCGCTTAGTGCAAACGCGCTGGCAGATGAGAGCAAAATTACCGTTTTTGCGGCGGCCTCGCTGACTAACGCGATGCAGGATATCGCGGCGCAGTACAAGAAAGAGAAAAACGTCGAGGTGGTCTCCTCCTTCGCCTCCTCCTCAACGCTGGCGCGCCAGATAGAGGCGGGTGCGCCTGCGGATCTCTTTATCTCTGCGGATCAGAAGTGGATGGACTACGCGGCAGAGAAGAAATCTATTGATACCGCCAGCCGCGAAACGCTGCTCGGCAATAGCCTGGTGGTTGTGGCGCCAAAAGCCAGCGCCCAGGGCGAGATCGCCATTAACAAAGAGACCAACTGGACCAGCCTGTTACAGGGCGGCCGCCTGGCGGTGGGCGATCCTGACCATGTTCCGGCAGGTATCTACGCCAAAGAGGCGCTGCAGAAGTTAGGAGCCTGGGAGACGCTGTCGCCGAAGCTGGCGCCTGCTGAAGATGTCCGCGGCGCGCTGGCGCTGGTAGAGCGCAACGAAGTGCCGCTGGGCATTGTCTACGGCTCTGACGCCGTAGCCGGTAAAGGCGTTAAAGTGGTTGGCACCTTCCCGGAAGATTCTCACAAAAAAGTGGAATACCCGGTCGCCATCATTGATGGACATAAAAACGCGACGGTCAGCGCCTTTTACGACTACCTGAAAGGACCGCAGGCGTCGGCAATCTTTAAACGTTACGGATTTACGACTCACGAATGATATTGACCGATCCCGAATGGCAGGCCGTGCTGCTGAGCCTTAAAGTCTCCTCCCTCGCGGTTGCGTTTAGTTTGCCCTTTGGGATCTTCTTTGCCTGGCTGCTGGTGCGTTGCACCTTTCCGGGCAAGGCCCTGCTCGACAGCCTGCTCCATCTGCCGCTGGTATTGCCGCCGGTGGTGGTGGGCTATTTGCTGCTGATCGCCATGGGTCGGCGCGGCATTATTGGCGAATGGTTATATGACTGGTTTGGCCTGACCTTCGCCTTCAGCTGGCGCGGGGCGGTGCTGGCGGCGGCGGTGATGGCCTTCCCGCTGATGGTGCGCGCCATCCGCCTGGCGCTGGAAGGGGTCGACCTTAAGCTTGAGCAGGCGGCGCGCACGCTGGGCGCTGGGCGCTGGCGCGTCTTTTTTACCATCACGCTGCCCTTAACCCTGCCCGGAATTATTGCCGGGACCGTGCTGGCCTTCGCCCGTTCGCTGGGCGAGTTTGGTGCCACCATCACTTTTGTTTCTAATATTCCTGGGGAAACCCGCACCATTCCCTCGGCCATGTATACCCTGATTCAGACCCCGGGTGGCGAAGGGGCCGCCGCGCGCCTCTGTATTATCTCCATTGTGCTGGCGATGGTCTCCCTGCTGGTGTCGGAATGGCTGGCGCGCCTGAGCCGTAAACGGATGGGGAACTGAAGATGCTGGAACTTAACTTTAGCCAGACCCTGGGCAGCCACTGCCTGACCATCAACGAAACCTTGCCCGCCAGCGGCATTACCGCCATTTTTGGCGTTTCGGGTGCCGGGAAAACGTCGCTGATCAACGCCATCAGCGGGCTCACCCGTCCGCAAAGCGGGCGCATCGTCCTCAACGATCGCGTATTAAACGATGCGGAAAAGCGCATCTGCCTGGCGCCGGAAAAACGGCGCATTGGCTATGTCTTCCAGGACGCGCGCCTGTTTCCGCACTATAAGGTCCGGGGAAACCTGCGCTACGGCATGGCAAAAAGCATGGCGGGACAGTTCGACAAGCTGGTCTCCCTGTTAGGGATTGAGCCGCTGCTCGATCGCCTGCCGTCGTCCCTGTCGGGGGGAGAGAAGCAGCGGGTCGCCATTGGCCGTGCGCTGCTCACCGCACCCGAACTGCTGCTGCTGGATGAACCCCTGGCTTCCCTCGACATCCCCCGCAAGCGGGAGCTGTTGCCCTATCTGCAACGGCTGGCGCGGGAGATTAATATCCCCATGCTCTACGTCAGCCACTCGCTGGATGAGATCCTCCATCTTGCCGATAAAGTGCTGGTGCTGGAGAACGGCAGCGTAAAAGCTTTTGGCAACCTGGAAGAGGTGTGGGGAAGCAGCGTGATGCACCCCTGGCTGCCTCAGGAGCAGCAGAGCAGCATTCTGAAGGTCAGCGTGCTGGAACACCATCCGCACTACGCCATGACCGCCCTGGCGCTGGGCGATCAGCATCTGTGGGTTAATAAGCTGGATAAACCGCTACAGACCAGCCTGCGGATCCGCATTCAGGCCTCGGACGTCTCTTTAGTATTACAGCCGCCGCTACAGAGCAGTATCCGCAACATCCTGCGGGCGAAGGTGGCTCAGTGCTTTGATGACAACGGGCAGGTGGAGGTGCAGCTGGAGATTGGCGGTAAAACGCTCTGGGCGCGCATCAGCCCCTGGGCCAGAGATGAGCTTGGCATCAAAGCCGGCCTCTGGCTGTACGCGCAGATTAAGAGCGTCTCCATCACCACCTGATTAAATCAGGTGGGTATAGATAAATTGCGCAATGCTGTCGGTAGTATTGTCGCCGATCACCACGTTGGCGCGGGCTTTTACCGCGTCATCCGCATTGCCCATCGCCACGCCAGTACCGGCCGCTTCCAGCATGCTGATGTCGTTATAGTTATCGCCAAACGCGACCACGTCCTGCATTGACCAGCCCTGAGATTCCACGAACTGCGTCAGCCGTTTGCCTTTGCTGTTGCCTTTGCGGGCAATGTCCACCTGATCGTGCCACGACCATTCACACTCCAGCCCCAGGGTCTGCTCCACCTGGCTGGCGAAAGCGTTAAGCGCGGCGGTATCTTCGCCGGTCAGAGCAAATTTCCAGATGGACGACACCTCCCGCGCCGCCTGTGCCAGCGACGGCACCTGGGTAAAGACCGGGCGCTGTGCTTCAGGCAGGGATTGCGCCCAGTTGCGTGTGCGGATCACGTGGCCGGTGGGGCGCTCGTACAGCATGGCCTCATCCACGTACATCAGGCCGTGGATCCCCTGTTCATCCAGCATGGTAATCAGCTCCAGCGCCTGGGATACAGGCAGCGGATCGGATTCCAGAACCTTTTTTGCTTGATAATCATACAAATAGGTGCCGTTACAACAAATTGCAGGTGTATCTAACGCCAGTGCCTGATAAAAAGGATGAATAGCAACGTGATGGCGACCCGTAACAATAAGGAGCTGGTAGCCTGCTTCGCGGGCGCGCTTTAGCGCTTCAAGCGAAGAGGGGAGCAGCGTTTTTTGCGGGGTAAGCAGGGTACCGTCTAAATCCAGTGCGATCACACGCGAGGTCATTTGATATTCCGGTTGATGTTGGAAACAGGTTGCACAGATGGTACACCGCGAGACGATCCCTGCAAAATTCCTGGCTAAAATTCAGCATTCACCGTTAAAACGTCTATCCAGCGACATTACTTTCACGCCCAGTAAGGAAAGGAGCATTCATGAAACAAACCGTTTATACCGCCAGCCCCGAGAGCCAGCAGATCCACGTCTGGCGCCTGAATACTGAAGGGACACTGACCCTGGTTCAGGTTGTTGACGTGCCCGGGCAGGTGCAGCCGATGACTATTAGTCCGGATAAACGTTTCCTGTACGTGGGTGTACGTCCGGAATTCCGCGTACTGGCGTACCGTATTTCTCCTGAAGATGGCGCCCTGACCTTTGCCGCCGAAGCGCCACTGCCGGGTAGTCCGACCCATATCTCCACCGATCTGCAGGGCCGCTTTATCTTTAGCGGCTCCTATAACGCCGGCTGCGTCAGCGTGACCCGCCTTAACGACGGCATTCCAGGCGAAACGGTTGAGGTGGTCGAAGGGCTGGAAGGGTGCCACTCGGCCAATATCTCTCCCGACAATCGCACCCTGTGGGTACCGGCCCTGAAGCAGGACCGCATCTGCCTCTTCACCCTCGGCGAAGACGGCAGGCTGGAGGCGCAGAACCCGGCTGAAGTCACCACCGTTGAGGGGGCAGGCCCGCGCCATATGGTGTTCCACCCGACCCAGCAGTTCGCCTATGTGGTGAATGAGCTGAACGGCTCGGTAGACGTCTGGGCCCTGAAAGATCCGCACGGCAATATCGAGTGCATCCAGACGCTGGACATGATGCCCGCCGACTTTACCGGCACCCGCTGGGCGGCCGATATTCACCTTACCCCGGACGGCCGTCATCTGTACGCCTGCGACCGTACCTCCAGCCTGATCACCATCTTCAGCGTATCGGAAGATGGCAGCGTGCTGGCCATTGAAGGCTTCCAGCCGACCGAGACCCAGCCGCGCGGCTTTAATATCGATCACAGCGGTAAATACCTGATTGCCGCCGGCCAGAAATCCCATCACATTGCGCTGTATGAGATTCAGGGTGAGCAGGGGCTGTTAGAAGAGAAAGGACGCTACGCCGTCGGCCAGGGGCCGATGTGGGTGGTCGTTAACGCGCAGTAATCTGTCAGAAATAAAAAAACCTCGCCAAAGCGAGGTTTTTTTATGCCCGGTGGTGGCCGGGTGAGCACACTGAAATACACCAACGTGCTGATAATAACTCTCTGCAGAGAGAAGTAAAACGTTTCAGACGGGCTTAATCCGATTTTATTTGTTTATTCTCTTGATATTAATGAATTATTTTTAGTTATCTTAATGAATTCTTATTTTTTAAAGGACTGTTTTTATATACAGTTCAGAACGCTATGATTGTGGCGTTGGTGCAGTGTGTAGCAGGTCCGCAAAGCAGGAACCTTTTCAAGTCCTGGCTGGCGGGTGGTGCCGTCAGTGCCTTAACTGTGGAGCACACTGAAGTACACCAACAGCCACTGGTGACAGGCAGCGGAAAGGTAAGCCGGTGGAAGTGCTCCTGACCAAGGGAGTGGCGTATGAGCTATGTGGGATGGGTAATTCTGTTCCTGCAACTCATTGTTGCAGTTCTGCAACTGCTGGATGCGTATCTACAAACCGGAGCCTGACGCAGCCAGTCGCAGCATGAAGGGGGAGTCACTCCCCCTTTTTGCTAACAAATTTTACTGCTTCGGCTCGGCAACCACTTTGCTGCCCACACCGCGGTTGTTGTACTCCCACATGCGGTTGAACTTCGCGTCGTTGAGGTCGCGCTGCACGTTGCCTTTATCGTCAACGGTGCCGGTATTGCCCGCGTAAGGGCGCTTAGAGATGGCCGCATCGCCCCATGGCTTCGCCACGTTAAAGCCTTCGTTGATCACGCTATCGCGGATCACCACCTGGCCGTTGGTTGCTGCATCGGCATCCAGCGAACGGCCCAGCTGCGCCACGCCGTCGCCCGCTGCGGTGAAGCGGCTGTTTACCGCCAGGAAGCCGTAGAACATGTTCGACAGCGTCGCCGGGGCAAAGACATAACCTTCCTGCTGGGTGCGGGAGTTCACCACGCGGAAATCGGTGTTATCAAACACTACCGCGCCGCGTCCGGAGACAATATCCACGTCGCCTTCAATGTAGCTGTTGGTGACCAGGGTACGGGTCAGGCGGCTATTTTGCAGGGCATTCTGTACGCCGCTGTTGGTAACGAAGAAGGTGTTCTGACGACCCAGAATATTCACCTTGTCGATCTGCACTTTATCGCCATCGCTGCGCAGGGCCACCGCCTGGTGGTTGCCGGCATCCACGCTGTCGCCGAGGTTGTTCTCGATAGTAAGGTTCTGCAACTGCAGGCCGTTATTCTGCGACCAGAATACGGCAGAACACATTACGCCAACGGTGGCGCCCTGTTTGCTCTGGCAGCGATCGAACATATACCACGCCGGTTTGCCGGGCATATATTTGCCGCCACGGTTAACCAGGTGGCGCCAGGTCGCGGTGTCCATCTCGGAGTCAATCGGCAGGCCGATTTTCACATCCAGGGGTTTTTCCCCCAGGCCGTACAGGGTCACGCTGCCCGGCGCGGCCGGAACATAAACGGTGCCTTCATACTCGCCAGGCATAATGGCGATGTACTGGCGGGAGCTGCTGTGCTTAGCAATAGCGGCATCTACCGCGGCCTGAATCGAGGTGTGGGTTACACCCTGAGCACCCGCAGGGCCAACCACAAAGTTCGGCTGCGCTGGCAGAGTAATGGCGTACGGACTCCAGGGCGCGGCGTTCGGATCCATGGCGGTAAAGTAGCGCGCCTGCTGGAAGTTCTTCGCTTCATCTGCAGAGAGAACAGGGCGGGAGGCGGTGCCAGGCGCGGCCTGTTCAGACGGCTGCTGATCGGCCGGCGTCGAGCTGCAGGCGGACAAGGTCACGCCAATAGCCAACGCCAGCGCCAGACGGTAGTGGCTGGAAATACTCAAGGGAAGCTCCTTGCTATGCGGGTCAAAGGGGATAACGGAAATAGCCTGCTTTTTTATACTAAGTTGGGCGAAACGGGAAGATGCAACGGTAAAAACTTACCTTTTATTTCCGGGCTTAGCGGGAAAATTATCACAACTTAATAACATTTTCGGTAAAGGCGATTGACAGGGGGAGAGGAATGAAAATAAATGTCTATACAACTCATGACAAGTGGAGCCCCGATGCGGCAACTTCATCCTGACGACGTCATCTGGCGGAACGCGCGCCTGGCCACACTCTCCCCTGAACAGTCCGCGCCTTACGGTATACAGGACAAGATGGCCCTGATAACGCGCGGGGATAAAATCCTCGCGCTGGTGCCGGAAGCAGACCTGCCGCGCACTCTGTCACGGCAGCACGACCTGCAGGGGCGGCTGGTCACGCCGGGCCTGATCGACTGCCACACTCATCTGGTATTCGGCGGCGATCGGGCAGCCGAATGGGAGCAGCGCCTGAACGGGGTCTCTTACCAGACGATCAGCGCGCAGGGGGGCGGGATAAATGCCACCGTCACCGCCACCCGTAACAGCACCTCCGATGCGCTGGTGGAGCTTGCACAGGGGCGGTTAGCACGGCTGATGCGCGAAGGGGTCACCACCCTTGAGATCAAATCGGGCTATGGCCTGAATGACGAAGCCGAAGAGAAGATGCTGCGCGTGGCGCAGCAGTTGGCCACCACTCAGCCCGTAGAAATAAGCCCCACGCTGCTGGCGGCGCACGCGGTGCCGCCCGAGTATAAACTGGATCCGGATGGCTATATCGACCACATCTGCCGGCATCTGCTTCCCACCCTCTGGCAAAAAGGGCTCTTTGAGGCGGTCGACCTCTTCTGTGAAAACGTCGGCTTCACCCCGGCGCAAAGCGAGCGGGTACTGCAGGCGGCTAAGGCGCAGGGGATCCCGGTGAAAGGGCACGTTGAACAGCTCTCAAACCTCGGCGGCGCGGCGCTGGTCAGCCGCTATGGCGGCTGGTCCGCCGACCATATTGAATATCTCGATGAAGCCGGAGTCACGGCGATGGCGCAGAGCGGCACCGTCGCCGTCCTGCTGCCGGGGGCGTTCTATTTTTTACAGGAGCGCCAGCGCCCGCCGGTAGAGCTGCTGCGCCAGCGGGGGGTGCCCATGGCCGTCGCTACCGATTACAACCCCGGCACCAGCCCCTTTGCCAGCCTGCATCTGGCGATGAATATGGCCTGCGTCCAGTTTGGCTTAACCCCGGAGGAGGCCTGGGCCGGGGTGACGCGTCATGCGGCCCGGGCGCTTGGCCGCGGCGCCACTCACGGCCAGTTGAAGGCCGGTTATGTAGCCGATCTCGCCATCTGGGACGCAGAGCGCCCGGTGGAAATTCTCTACGAACCCGGTCGCAACCCGCTCTATCAGCGGGTCTTCAGAGGAAAAGTACAATGAATCTCTGGCAGCCGGTTTCACCTGCTATCTGGCAGGGGCGCGACGACCGCGCCGAGGCCAGCAACGCGCTGCGCCTGTTCCAGACCGTTCGCCAGGCCTCCAGCCTGCAACCGTCGGGTGACGGCATCGCCCTGCTGGGGTTTTGCTGCGACGCGGGGGTTAAGCGCAATCAGGGCCGACCGGGAGCGGCAGAAGCGCCGGACGTGCTGCGCGCCGCGCTGGCCAATATGGCCAGCCACGCCGAACACGACCGCCTGGCCGATCTCGGCAATATCCGCGTGGAGGGCGATGCCCTTGAGGCGGCGCAGCTGGCCCTGAGCGAGGCGGTGACCGCCTGCCAGCAGGCCGGCATGCGCACCCTGGTGCTGGGGGGTGGCCACGAAACCGCCTGGCCGCACGGCAAAGGGGTGCTGGACGCCTTCCCCGGCGAGCGGGTGGTGATTGTTAATCTCGACGCCCATCTCGATCTGCGCGCGGCCCCGCACGCCACCTCCGGCACGCCGTTTCGCCAGCTGGCGCGCTGCTGCGATGAACAGGGGCGGGCATTCAGCTATGCCTGCCTCGGCGTCAGCCAGGCGGCGAATACCCGGACGCTATGGGATGAGGCTGAACGCCTGCAGGTGAGGCTGGTGGAGGATCTCGATTTTCAGCGGGATGCGCCCGGCGTAACGCAAGCGATTATCGGCGAGGCCGACCGCATCTATCTGACCATCGATCTGGACGTGCTGCCCGCCGCAGAGATGCCCGCCGTCTCGGCGCCTGCCGCGCTCGGGGTCCCGGCGCGCGAACTGCTGGGCGTTATCGAGCCGCTTTGTCGCAGCGGCAAGCTGCAGGCGGTGGATCTGGTGGAGTTTAACCCGCGCTACGATCGCGACGGGCAGGGGGCCAGGCTCGCCGCGCGGCTCGCCTGGCAAATTGCTCACTGGTGGGCGTAATTCCCGGATATACTCGACTTTTTTACGGCTTAAGGAATTGCTATGTTCTCACGCGCTCCGCTGCAGCAGGGCAGCGCCCCCGCACCCTTCTATGAAAAGGTGAAGCAGGCGATCAGTCATCAAATCGCGACCGGAGCGTGGCGCCCGCACGACCGCATTCCGTCCGAGGCGGAGCTGGTGGCGCAGTTCGGGTTCAGCCGTATGACCATTAACCGTGCCCTGCGCGAGCTTACCGACGAAGGGCTGCTGGTGCGCCTGCAGGGGGTCGGCACCTTTGTGGCCGAGCCCAAAGGCCAGTCGGCGCTGTTTGAAATTCGCAGCATCGCCGATGAAATCGCCGCGCGTCAGCATCAGCACCGCTGCGACGTGCTGCTGCTGGAGGAGACTTTGGCCAGTGCGGCCCAGGCCGCAGCGCTGGACGTTGCGGAGGGCAGCGCTATCTTTCACTCTTTGATCCTGCACTTCGAAAATGACCTGCCGGTGCAGATAGAAGATCGCTGCGTTAACCCTCTGCGGGTGCCGGACTATCTCCAGCAGGACTATACCGCCATCACGCCGCATGCTTATCTCTCTCAGGTGGCGCCGCTGACGGAAGGGGAGCATATCGTTGAGGCGGTACGCGCCACGGCGCAGGAGTGTAAGCTGCTGCGCATTAAAGAGAGCGATCCCTGCCTGCTGATCAACCGCCGGACATGGTCGGCCTCGCATATTATCTCTTACGCCCGCCTGCTTTTTCCCGGCCACCGCTACCGGTTACAGGGTCACTTTATCCCCTGAGGAAAGCGTGACAGCCCGCGCACTCTGCTAAAAATGTATCAAAATTGTTAAATTCTGCCTTGTGCGCACTTGTCTATACAAGTATACCTGATCGCATATTCTGTCCCCCATGAGGAGCACACAATGTCGTCAGGTAAATTCCGCCAGCAGGAGATCCGCGCCCCGCACGGCACCACGCTAAATGCCAAAAGCTGGCTCACCGAAGCCCCGCTGCGCATGTTAATGAATAACCTCGATCCCGAGGTCGCAGAAAACCCGCACGAGCTGGTGGTGTATGGCGGCATCGGGCGCGCCGCGCGCAACTGGGACTGCTACGACGCCATTGTCGACTCGCTTAAAAAACTCGAGGCGGACGAAACCCTGCTGGTGCAGTCCGGCAAACCGGTAGGAGTGTTCAAAACCCATGAGAACGCTCCGCGGGTGCTGATTGCCAACTCCAACCTGGTGCCGCACTGGGCCACCTGGGAACACTTCAACGAGCTGGATGCGAAAGGGCTGGCGATGTATGGCCAGATGACCGCCGGGAGCTGGATCTACATTGGCAGCCAGGGGATCGTGCAGGGCACCTACGAAACCTTCGTCGAGGCGGGACGCCAGCATTATCACGGTAATCTGCAGGGACGCTGGGTACTCACCGCCGGCTTAGGCGGGATGGGCGGCGCCCAGCCGCTGGCCGCTACCCTGGCGGGGGCCAGCTCCCTGACTATTGAATGCCAGCAGAGCCGCATCGATTTTCGTCTGCGCACCCGTTACGTGGACGAACAGGCCGACTCCCTTGATGATGCCCTGGCGCGCATCAAAAAATATACCGCCGAAGGGCGGGCGGTCTCGGTTGCGCTCTGCGCCAACGCAGCGGAGATCCTGCCCGAGCTGGTGGCCCGCGGCGTGCGCCCGGATATGGTCACCGATCAGACCAGCGCCCACGATCCGCTGCACGGCTATCTGCCAAAAGGCTGGAGCTGGGAAGAGTATCAGCAGAAAGCCCAGCAGGATCCCGAAGGCACCGTGCTGGCAGCAAAACAGTCCATGGCCGAACATGTGAAGGCGATGCTGGCCTTTAGCCAGCAGGGGATCCCCACCTTTGACTACGGCAACAATATTCGCCAGATGGCGAAAGAGAGAGGGGTGACCAACGCCTTTGATTTTCCGGGCTTCGTTCCCGCCTATATTCGCCCGCTATTCTGCCGGGGCATCGGCCCGTTCCGCTGGGTGGCGCTCTCCGGCGATCCTGAAGATATCTATAAAACCGACGCCAAAGTGAAAGAGATCGTTGCCAACGATGCCCATCTGCACCGCTGGCTGGATATGGCCCGGGAGCGCATCAGCTTCCAGGGACTGCCTGCGCGCATCTGCTGGGTCGGGCTGGAGTGGCGGCAGAAGCTCGGCCTCGCCTTCAATGAAATGGTGCGCAGCGGCGAGCTTTCTGCCCCGGTGGTGATTGGCCGCGACCATCTGGACTCGGGCTCTGTCGCCAGCCCCAACCGCGAAACCGAAGCCATGCGCGACGGCTCCGATGCCGTCTCCGACTGGCCGCTGCTTAACGCCCTGCTGAATACCGCCAGCGGCGCCACCTGGGTCTCGCTGCACCACGGTGGCGGGGTCGGGATGGGCTTCTCCCAGCACGCCGGGATGGTAATCGTCTGCGACGGCACCGACGAGGCCGCGGCCCGTATCGCCCGCGTGCTGCACAACGATCCGGCTACCGGCGTCATGCGCCATGCGGACGCGGGCTACGACATTGCTATTGATTGCGCCAGAGAGCAGGGGCTGAACCTGCCGATGATCAACGCTCAACGAGGAGAGCAGTGATGACCACCTTAACCTTAACGCCCGGTTCGCTGACCCTTACGCAACTGCGTGATATCTGGAGCAAACCGGTGCAGCTTGCCCTCAGCGAGGCGGCACACGGGGCCATTAACGACAGCGTGGCCTGCGTCGAGGCGATCGTCGCCGAAGGGCGCACCGCCTACGGCATCAATACCGGTTTTGGCCTGCTGGCCCAGACGCGCATTGCCACCCACGATCTGGAAAACCTGCAGCGCTCGCTGGTGCTCTCCCATGCCGCCGGGGTGGGCGAACCGCTGGACGACGACATGGTGCGCCTGATGATGGTGCTGAAAATTAACAGCCTGGCCCGGGGCTTTTCCGGCATCCGCCTGAGCGTGATTCAGGCGCTGATCGAGCTGGTGAATGCGGGTATCTGCCCGTGGATCCCGGCCAAAGGCTCGGTGGGCGCCTCCGGCGATTTAGCTCCGCTGGCGCATATGTCCCTGACCCTGCTGGGGGAGGGCAAAGCGCGCTACCGGGGCCAGTGGCTGCCTGCCCGCGAGGCGCTGGAGCAGGCCGGCCTGTCGCCGGTCACCCTGGCGGCGAAAGAGGGGCTGGCGCTGCTGAACGGTACCCAGGCCTCTACCGCATTCGCCCTGCGCGGCCTGTTTGAGGCGGAAGATCTCTTCGCCTCGGCGGTGGTCTGCGGCGCGCTGACTACCGAGGCGGTGCTCGGCTCGCGTCGTCCGTTTGACGCCCGCATTCACGAGGTGCGCGGCCAGCGCGGGCAGATCGACGCCGCGGCGCTCTACCGCCACCTTCTGACCGACACCAGCGAAATTGCCGAATCGCACCACAACTGCGACAAGGTGCAGGACCCGTACTCTCTGCGCTGTCAGCCGCAGGTGATGGGCGCCTGCCTCACCCAGCTGCGCCAGGCGGCAGAGGTGCTGCTGGTGGAGGCCAACGCGGTCTCCGATAACCCGCTGGTCTTTGCCCGGGAGAGCGAGGTGGTCTCCGGCGGTAATTTCCACGCCGAGCCGGTAGCGATGTCCGCGGATAATATTGCCCTGGCGATAGCCGAAATCGGTGCGCTTGCCGAGCGGCGTATCGCCCTAATGATGGATAAACATATGTCGCAGCTGCCGCCGTTCCTGGTGCGCAACGGCGGGGTAAACTCCGGCTTTATGATTGCCCAGGTGACGGCCGCGGCGTTGGCGAGCGAAAACAAAGCGCTGGCGCACCCGCACAGCGTGGATAGCCTGCCCACCTCGGCGAATCAGGAAGATCATGTTTCTATGGCGCCCGCCGCCGGACGGCGTCTGTGGGAGATGGCCGGCAACACCCGCGGCGTGCTGGCGGTGGAGTGGCTGGCGGCCTGCCAGGGGGCAGATCTGCGCGACGGCCTGACCTCCAGCCCGCTGCTGGAACAGGCGCGGCATATCCTGCGTGAACAGGTGGCCCACTATGACGACGACCGCTTCTTTGCCCCGGATATCGATGCCGCCATCGCGCTGCTGGACAGCCGAAGCCTGGTGGGATTGCTACCCCGTTTTCTGTAATAAAAAGCCCGGCATCGCGCCGGGCTTTTTTATACGTACATCGCGGTAATGGATGCGCTGCCAAGACTGTGGAAGTGCACGTTAAAGCCTACCATCGCGCCGCTGGCTTCGGCGTCCACCTCGATGCGCTCCACGTCCAGGGCATGCACCGTAAAGATATAGCGGTGGGTTTCGCCTTTCGGCGGGGCCGCGCCGCCGTACCCGGCTTTGCCAAAATCGGTGCGGGCTTCGACCGCTCCTTCCGGCAGCGCCACCAGCGACGAGCCGGATCCCTGGGGCAGCACCCGGGTATCGGCGGGCAGGTTGGCGACAACCCAGTGCCACCAGCCGGAGCCGGTCGGGGCGTCCGGATCGTAACAGGTGACCACAAAACTTTTGGTGCCCGGCGGGACGTCGTCCCACGCCAGATGCGGGGAGATGTTATCCCCCTGATAACCCATGCCGTTAAAAACGTGGCGCTCGGGCAGCTTCTCGCCGTCGCGCAGATCCTGACTGATTAGTCTCATAGCCTCTCTCCGTAATGAACCTGCAAAAAGTGTAATCCATCACGCAGGGTACAAAAGGTCGTCTTCCAGCTTAAATCACAAAATGTGCGGGATTGTTAACGGCGTCCACCACCGCCCCGGTCAGCTTTTGCAGCTGGTCGCGGCTGATGATGTAAGGCGGCATCAGGTAGATGAGCTTGCCAAAGGGGCGCACCCAGACGCCGCGCGCCACGAAGAAGCGCTGTAGCGCCGCCATATCCACCGCGTGACGCGTCTCCACCACGCCAATGGCCCCCAGCACCCGTACGTCGGCCACAAACTCTGAATCGCGCGCCGCCGCCAGCGCCTGAGAAAGCTGGGATTCAATGGCCGCAACCTGTGCCTGCCATTCGCCGCTCTCCAGCAGCCGCAGGCTCTCGCTGGCCACCGCGCAGGCCAGCGGGTTACCCATAAAGGTCGGGCCATGCATAAAGCAGCCCGCCTCGCCGTCGCTGATGGTGTCGGCCACCTGGCGGGTGGTGAGGGTGGCGGAGAGGGTCATGGTGCCGCCGGTCAGGGCTTTGCCCAGGCACAGAATATCGGGCGTTATCCCCGCATGCTCGCAGGCGAACAGCCTGCCGGTGCGGCCAAAGCCGGTGGCGATCTCATCGGCAATCAGCAGGATCCCTTCCCGGTCGCACATTTTGCGGATCCGTCTCAGCCACTCCGGATGGTACATGCGCATGCCGCCCGCCCCCTGCACGATGGGTTCGAGGATCACCGCGGCAATTTCGTGGCGGTGGGCGGCCATCAGGCGGGCAAAGCCCACCATATCGGCTTCATCCCACTCGCCGTCGAAGCGGCTCCGGGGGGCCGGGGCAAAGAGGTTCTCCGGCAGATAACCCTTCCACAGGCTGTGCATTGAGTTATCCGGATCGCATACCGACATCGCGCCGAAGGTATCCCCGTGATAGCCGTTGCGGAAGGTGAGGAAACGCTGGCGGGTTTCGCCCCTGGCGTGCCAGTACTGGAGCGCCATTTTCATCGCCACCTCTACCGCCACCGAGCCGGAGTCGGCCAGAAAAACACACTCCAGCGCCGCCGGGGTCATCGCCACTAGCCGACGGCAGAGATCCACCGCGGGCGGGTGGGTGATCCCCCCGAACATCACGTGCGACATCTGGTCGATTTGCGCCTTCATCGCCGCGTTCAGCTGCGGGTGGTTATAGCCATGAATGGCCGCCCACCAGGAGGACATGCCGTCCACCAGCTGCTCGCCGCTAGCAAGCGTCAGTTCACAACCCCGGGCAGAGGCCACCGGGTAGACGGGCAGCGGCCGGGTCATGGAGGTATAGGGATGCCAGATATGGCGCTTATCAAAGGCGAGATCGTCCGGGGTCATAATCGACTTGTAAACCATTTTGAAAACATTTAGGTTTACAAGTATAAACCGAACCACCCATGAACAAAACCCTTTTGGAGACGCCCCATGGCTCACCAGACACGCTGGACGATGTCGCAAGTTACTGCCCTGTTTGAAAAACCCCTTCTTGAACTGCTCTTTGAAGCGCAGCAGATCCACCGCCAGCACTTCGATCCCCGCCAGGTGCAGGTGAGCACGCTGCTGTCGATCAAAACCGGCGCCTGCCCGGAAGATTGCAAATACTGCCCGCAGAGCGCGCGCTACAAAACCGGCCTCGAGTCCGAGCGGCTGATGGAGGTGGAGCAGGTGCTGGAGTCTGCCCGCCAGGCGAAGAGCGCGGGCTCTACCCGCTTCTGCATGGGGGCGGCATGGAAAAACCCGCACGACCGGGATATGCCATATCTGGAGCAGATGGTGCAGGGGGTTAAGGCGCTGGGAATGGAGACCTGCATGACCCTTGGCACCCTCAACGATACCCAGGCCCAGCGCCTGAGCGCGGCGGGGCTGGACTACTACAACCACAACCTCGACACCTCGCCGGAGTTTTACGGCAATATCATCACCACCCGCACCTACCAGGAGCGTCTCGACACCCTCGACAAGGTGCGCGATGCGGGGATTAAGGTCTGTTCCGGCGGCATCGTCGGGCTGGGGGAGACGGTGAAAGATCGCGCCGGCCTGCTGCTACAGCTGGCTAATCTGCCCACCCCACCGGAGAGCGTACCCATCAACATGCTGGTGAAGGTGAAGGGCACGCCGCTTGCCGACAACGACGATGTGGACGCCTTCGAATTTATCCGCACCATCGCCGTGGCGCGCATCATGATGCCCACCTCGTACGTGCGCCTCTCCGCCGGGCGCGAGCAGATGAACGAGCAGACCCAGGCGATGTGCTTTATGGCCGGGGCGAACTCCATTTTCTACGGCTGTAAGCTGCTCACCACCCCGAACCCGGAAGAGGACAAAGACGTCCAGCTGTTCCGTAAGCTGGGGCTGAACCCGCAGCAGACGGCGGTTGCCAGCGGCGACGTTGAACAGCAGTACCAGCTTGAACAGCAGCTCATCCACGCCGACAGCGAACAGTTCTACAACGCGGCAGCCGTATGACCTGGCAACAACGCATCAATACCGCCCTGGAAGCACGCCGGGCGGCAGGCACCCTGCGCACGCGCAGCGAGGTGGAGCAGGGCGCCGGGCGTTTTCTTACCCATGCTCAGCAGCGCTATCGCAACTTTTCCAGCAATGACTATCTGGGATTAAGCCAGCATCCGGACATTATCCGCGCCTGGCAGCAGGGGGCGGAGCAGTACGGCGTGGGCAGCGGCGGATCCGGGCATGTGAGCGGCTATACCTCGGCGCACCGGGCGCTTGAAGAGCTGCTCGCCGACTGGCTGGGCTATCCCCGGGCGCTGCTCTTCATCTCCGGTTTTGCCGCCAACCAGGCGCTGATTGCCGCCCTGATGGAGAAAGAGGATCGTATTGTTGCCGATCGCCTGAGCCACGCCTCCCTGCTGGAGGCCGCCAGCCTCAGCCCGGCGCAGCTGCGCCGCTTTGCCCACAACGACCCGGAGCAGCTCGCCGCGCTGCTGGATAAACCCTGCAGCGGCCAGCAGCTGGTGGTCACCGAGGGGATCTTCAGCATGGACGGCGACAGCGCGCCGCTGTGGGCGCTGGCGGATGCCACCCACAGCAGACAGGGCTGGCTGATGGTGGACGACGCCCACGGCATCGGCATGACCGGCCCCCAGGGGCGCGGCAGCTGCGCCAGCCAGGGGGTATCGCCGGATCTGCTGGTGGTCACCTTTGGCAAAGCGGTAGGGGTAAGCGGCGCGGCGATCCTGTGCAGCGACGCGGTCGCCGACTACCTGCTGCAGTTCGCCCGCCATCTTATCTACAGCACCAGTATGCCTCCCGCTCAGGCGGTGGCACTGCTGGCGGCTTTTAATGTTATTCGCAGCGACGAGGGTGAGGCCAGGCGCCAGCGGCTGGCGAGCCACATCCGGCAGTTTCGCCAGGGGGCTGGTGCGCTGGCGGCAGAGCTCGCCGACTCCCACAGCGCCATTCAGCCGCTAATCGTCGGGGAGAACGACCGGGCGCTCGATCTGGCCCGGCGTTTGCGATCCCAGGGGATCTGGGTGACGGCGATCCGCCCGCCCACCGTCCCGGCAGGCTCTGCCCGTCTGCGTCTGACCCTTACCGCCGCCCACGAGGCCGCGGACATCACCGCTCTGCTGGAGGCGCTGTATGCAGCAGGTCAATAAACAGGCCATCGCCGCCGCCTTTGGCCGCGCGGCCCGGAGCTATGAACGCCACGACGGGCTGCAGCGCCAGAGCGCCCGGGGGCTGCTGGCCCTGCTGGGCGAGGGGCATTTTGAGCGGGTACTAGACGCGGGCTGCGGCCCGGGCGGCAACAGCCGCTGGTGGCGCAGCCAGGGGAGCCATGTCACGGCGATGGATCTCTCGGCCCCCATGCTGGAGCAGGCGCGCAGCGGCAAGGCCGCCGACGACTATCTGCTGGCGGATATCGAAGCCATCCCGCTGGCGGACGCCGGTTTTGATCTGGTCTGGAGCCATCTGGCGGTACAGTGGTGCGCCAGCCTGCCGCAGGCGCTCGCCGAGCTGCACCGTGTGGCGCGCCCCGGCGGCAGGGTAGCCTTTACCACGCTGCTTAGCGATTCGCTGCCCGAGCTGAATCAGGCCTGGCGGGCCGTGGACGACCGCCCACACGCTAACCGCTTTGTTACGGAGCAGGCCGTGCGCAACGCCCTGAGCAGCTGGCGCTGGCGCGCTTCTGTCCAGACGGTGACCCTGACCTTTGACGACGCCCTGGAGGCGATGCGCTCCCTGAAGGGCATAGGCGCGACCCATCTGCACGACGGGCGGGCGGGCAAGCCGCTGACCCGGGGAGAACTGCAGAAGCTGGCTCTCGCCTGGCCGCAGCAGAACGGGACATTCCCGCTCTCATATCAACTTTTTCATGGAATTATTGAACGTGATTAACCGCTATTTTGTAACCGGCACCGACACCGAAGTGGGCAAGACCGTCGCCAGCACCGCGCTGTTGCAGGCGGCACGGGCGCAGGGCTTTAACACCGCAGGCTATAAGCCGGTGGCCTCAGGCAGCGAGATGACGGCGCAGGGGCTGCGTAACAGCGATGCGCTGGCGCTACAGCACAACAGCAGCCTGACGCTGGCCTACGAGGCGGTGAACCCCTATACCTTCGCAGAGCCGACCTCGCCGCATATCATCAGCGCCGACGAGCAGCGCCCGATTGAGTTTGCCGAGCTCTCGTCAGGGCTGCGGGCGCTGGAGCAGCAGGCCGACTGGGTGCTGGTCGAGGGGGCGGGGGGCTGGTTTACGCCCCTGTCCCAGGAGCAGACCTTTGCCGACTGGGTCATTGCCGAGCAACTGCCGGTGATCCTGGTGGTCGGCGTGAAGCTGGGCTGCATCAACCACGCCATGCTTACCGCGCAGGCGGTGCAGCAGGCGGGCCTGAGGCTGGCGGGCTGGGTAGCCAACGACGTGGTCGCGCCGGGTAAACGCCACCTTGAGTATATGGCGTCGCTCACGCGGCTGATCCCCGCCCCGTTGCTGGGAGAGATCCCCTGGCTGGGGGAGGAGGCCGACACTGCCGACGTCGGGCAGTACCTCTCCCTTAACGTGCTGACGCCATCCAGTGGGCAATAAGCGGGTCATCCAGCTCGCTTACCCGCCCCTGGGCCACGCTGCGCCCGCGATAGAGCAGACAGAAGCGATCCGCCACCCGGCGGATCAGCGACAGCTGCTGCTCTGCCAGTAGGACTGACAGCCCCAGCTCCCGGTTCAGGCGCATCAGCAGCTGCGCCAGCCAGAGGCTGAACGCCTGCCCCGGCCCCCGGCTGGGCTCGTCGAGAATAAGCAGGCGCGGACGGGTCACCAGCGCGTTAGCCAGCGCCAGCTGATACTGCTGCTCCTCGTTGATGGCGGAGGCGCGCGTCTGGCGCAGCGGGTAAAGCGCCGGAAAGAGATCGTAGATCTCGCCCTGCATGCTTCCCTGCGTCTCTCCCTTCGCCATTCGCGCCACGTGCATATTCTCCTCCACGGTGAGCTGGGAAAAGATCCGCCTCTCCTGCGGCACATAGCCAATCCCCAGCTGATGGCGCCTTTGCGCCGCCACAGCCTGCAGATCGCAGGGCGGGGCGTTCGCCGCATGCCAGACCATGCTACCGCTGGCGATGGGCAGCAGCCCGGTGATGCAGTTAATCAGGGTGGTTTTTCCCATCCCTGGCAGGCCAATAATGCCCGTGCAGATCCCGGGCGGCAGATCGAGATCGACATTCCAGAGCGTATGCTGATTCCCGTAATACTGGTTGACGGCACGCAGGCTCAACATCGTGTTTTCTCCTTAAGAGGGCAGCGTTGACCTGCTATGTACTGCAAAAGCCTTGCCACAGCGCCCATTCTGGCTAAAAGAGGGCTTTTTTTCGGAGTTCGCCGTAAATAAAGCGCCGGCCCGGCAGAAGATTGCACTGGCGCAGTGCCACGGCGGAGGGAAATGGTGCACGGCTTGCGTGCCAGGATTGTGAGTAGGATCCCATCGATCCCTGCGCAATATTTTTGTCAGGGATCGGCAAAAACAGGCGATAAAAAAAAATTCCTCACCCATTAGGACCAAAAACCGGGAATCGCCCGAGTGGCGGTAGCTACGGGCTGGAGGGAGTTATCCACTATTCCTGTGGATAACCTTGTGCATTAGAGTTAGAAAACGCGAGGTAAGCGAGAGAACACGCGGCCTGCGCCTGAATTGATGCGAAACGCGGCTTTATTCAATATTTATTTATTATCAATGACTTGAATAAAAGCAATCTTTGTCATCACGGTGTCATACTTTGGGAAAAAGTGTGCGGGTGCGTCTTGACAAATGTTAAAAAAGGAATTGTTCTGGGGATAACCGGTCGCGGCTGGTTTTTTATTTTGTCGCGGTCGGAATTTCACGCAACATAACGCAGATCCTGCCAGCGGTATCAGAAATTACTCCGCCCGCTACTGGTTTTTCATCCAGTATAATTTACTGGCAAAAAACGGCATCCGGAGTAGAATTACTCACCTGCCGCATAATTCACCATCAGGTCGCCATTCATGAGTAAACCGTTCAAACTAAATTCCGCTTTCCGTCCTTCCGGCGACCAGCCAGAAGCGATACGCCGTCTGAAAGAGGGGCTGGAGGATGGTCTCGCGCACCAGACGCTGCTGGGGGTAACCGGCTCGGGTAAAACCTTCACCGTCGCCAACGTGATTGCCGACCTGCAGCGTCCGACCATGGTGCTGGCGCCCAACAAAACCCTGGCGGCGCAGCTGTATGGCGAAATGAAAGAGTTCTTCCCGGAAAACGCCGTGGAGTACTTCGTCTCTTACTACGACTACTATCAGCCGGAAGCCTACGTTCCCAGCTCTGATACCTTTATCGAGAAAGATGCCTCGGTGAACGAACACATCGAGCAGATGCGCCTTTCGGCCACCAAAGCGCTGCTCGAGCGGCGGGACGTGGTGGTGGTGGCCTCGGTGTCGGCGATTTATGGTCTGGGCGATCCCGACCTCTATCTTAAGATGATGCTGCACCTGACCAACGGCATGATCATTGACCAGCGCGCCATCCTGCGCCGCCTGGCGGAGCTGCAGTATACCCGTAACGATCAGGCCTTCCAGCGCGGCACCTTCCGCGTGCGCGGCGAGGTGATCGATATCTTCCCGGCAGAATCTGACGATTTGGCCCTGCGCGTCGAGCTGTTTGACGAAGAGGTGGAGCGCCTGTCGTTGTTTGACCCGCTGACCGGGCAGGTGGAGTCGGTTATTCAGCGCTTTACCGTCTACCCGAAAACCCACTACGTCACCCCGCGCGAGCGCATCGTGCAGGCGATGGAAGATATCAAGGTTGAGCTGGCGGACCGCCGCAAGACGCTGTTGGCGAACAATAAACTGCTGGAGGAGCAGCGTCTCAGCCAGCGTACCCAGTTCGATCTGGAGATGATGAACGAGCTGGGCTACTGCTCGGGTATCGAAAACTACTCCCGCTACCTCTCCGGGCGCGGGCCGGGCGAGGCGCCGCCAACCCTGTTCGACTACCTGCCGGCGGACGGCCTGCTGGTGGTGGATGAGTCCCACGTGACCATCCCGCAGATCGGCGGTATGTACCGCGGCGATCGGGCGCGTAAAGAGACGCTGGTTGAGTACGGCTTCCGCCTCCCTTCGGCGCTGGATAACCGCCCGATGAAGTTCGAAGAGTTTGAGGCCCTGGCGCCGCAGACTATTTACGTGTCTGCAACGCCGGGTAACTACGAGCTCGAGAAGTCGGGTGACGAAGTGGTGGATCAGGTGGTGCGTCCTACCGGCCTGCTGGATCCCATCATCGAAGTGCGCCCGGTGGCGACCCAGGTGGACGACCTGCTCTCGGAGATCCGCGCCCGCGCGGCCATCAACGAGCGCGTGCTGGTGACCACGCTGACCAAACGCATGGCGGAAGATCTGACCGAATACCTCGAAGAGCACGGCGAGAAGGTGCGCTATCTGCACTCGGATATCGATACCGTGGAGCGTATGGAGATCATCCGCGACCTGCGTTTAGGTAAGTTCGATGTGCTGGTGGGTATCAACCTGCTGCGAGAGGGGCTGGATATGCCGGAGGTATCGCTGGTGGCGATCCTGGATGCCGATAAAGAGGGCTTCCTGCGTTCCGAGCGCTCCCTTATTCAGACCATCGGCCGCGCCGCGCGTAACGTTAACGGTAAGGCTATTCTGTACGGCGATAAAATCACCCCTTCAATGGCCAAAGCCATCGGCGAAACCGAACGTCGCCGCGAGAAGCAGCAGCGCTACAACGAAGAGCACGGTATTACGCCGCAGGGGCTGAACAAGAAGGTGGTGGATATTCTGGCTCTGGGTCAGAACATCGCCAAGACCAAAGCGAAGGGCCGCGGCAAGTCTCGTTCTCCGGTAGAGGCCGACTCGCTGGAAGTGGCGCTGACGCCGAAGGCGTTGCAGCAGAAGATCCACGAGCTGGAAGGGCAGATGATGCAGCATGCGCAGAACCTCGAGTTCGAAGAGGCGGCGCAGGTGCGCGACCAGCTGCATCAGCTGCGGGAGTTGTTTATTGCGGCTTCTTAAAGATAACTTCGGGATACGTACGCGACAGCCATGACAGATTGACAAAGGAATATGAGGCCTAAAGCGGCACCCTGTTCCGGCTGAAAATCGCCGAAGCGTTTCCTGTAGGCCGGGGCGAGGCGCATGGATGCGCCGAGAGGGCGTGACCTACATGGATGTAGGATCACGCCCGACCCGATAGCCGGAAGGAATAAGCTG
>Ga0153917_1000330_pt1 | contig 35431 bp, 30 predicted proteins | sample TSFL001MetaG_FD_104695 | JGI IMG/M metagenome (GOLD analysis project Ga0153917, IMG submission 104695) | Attine ant fungus gardens microbial communities from Florida, USA - TSFL001 MetaG | ecosystem: Host-associated > Fungi > Mycelium > Unclassified | place: USA: Florida, Paynes Creek Historic... | reverse complement strand
TAACCCTTCATAAAGCCTTGCCGACTATCCTGCCTTGCGTAACGGCAACGGGGCCTTCGGCATGCGCGGCGCATTTCTTGCAGCAGTCTCTCTGACGGCCATCGCCGCGGCCGCTCCAGCCCACGCGGCGACGCTCAACCTCCTCATCTGGGAAACCTATATCGACGAGCAGATCCTCGCCGATTTCACGGTCGAGACCGGCATCGAGGTGCGCCAGATCTTCTACGACAGCGGCGATGCCCGCGACGAGATCCTCGCCGATCCGAACAGCAATGTCGACGTGGTCGTCACCAACGAGAACGGCGCGAAGCTCTACGGCAACCGCGGCATCATCATGGCGCTCGACCGCAAGAACGTGCCCGCGCTGAAGGACTTCGAGGAAAGCTGGACGAAGCGTTGCGGCGGCTATGGCGTGCCCTATCTCTGGGGCACGATGGGCATCCTCTACCGTTCCGACAAGATCACCGAGGCGCCCTCCTCATGGGCGGACCTGATGAAGCCGGCGGAAAGCCTGCGCGGCCACATCGCCATGTACGACGACCATGCGGAAGCCTTCGTCGCGCCGCTCGTGCTGCTCGGCAAGTCGGTCAATGCCAACGACAACGAAACGTTGAAGGCGGCCTTCGAGCTGATGAAGGTGCAGCTTCCCTATGTGCTGACCTACGACTACGTCATCACCTCGATCCAGAGCGCCGACAAGGGACCGAATATCTACATGGCGCTCGGTTATAGCGGCGACCAGTACACGCTGAACGGCAAGGTCAACGCGCCCGGCCTCTGGCGCTATGCCGTGCCGAAGGAAGGCACGCTCTCCTGGCTCGACTGCATCACCGTCAGCGAGCGCTCGCGGGACAAGGCGAACGCGCTGCGACTGGTCGACTATATCAGCAATGCGAAGAACGGCGCGCGCAACGCCCTCAAGCTCAACATGCCCACCGCAAGCACCGCAGCGCTCGCGCTGCTGCCGCAAGACATCCGCTCCAATCCCGAAATCTATGCCGCACCGGAAATCCTGGCCAGAAGCCAGCTTCAGGAGGAACTGACCGTCCAATCGGTCCAGGCCCGCCGCCGCATCATCAGCAGTCTGGCCCAACTCAGTGACGCTCGGTAAACGCGCCCTCGCCCTCATCTTCCCGGTCGTCCTCTCGGGCTACGTGCTCGCGGCCTCCCTCATCTACTATGTCCAGGGCTCCGCGATCCTCGGGCTGGAGCGTGCGCGCCTGTGGCAGCAGATGGGCCTGCTCACCGCGCTCTTCCAGAACGAGGTGACGCAGAACCGCAGCCTCATCTATTCGCTCGTCGCCGGCGATACGGTGCGCCTCTTCGTCAACGAGCCGGATGCGGGCTATCGCAGCACGGCGCTCGGCGTGCGCCTGCAGCAGAGCATCACCTCGCTTTCCGACGACCGAAAGAAGTTCATCTCGGTCGCGATCATCCGCCCGCCGCTGACGGTCGACTATTATTACGAGGACAGCGCCGATCCGTTCGCCGAGATCACGCCGCAGCAGCTCGCCCATGCCCGGCAGGTCATCGCGAGCCCGCGCCTTTCGTCCTGGGCCTATCTCGACACGGCCGGCATCGAGCCGCTGATCGTGCATTCCGAATTCATCGACCCGCTGACCTTCAACCGGCCGGTCGCCAGCGCCAAGGACAGCGCGATCCTCGTGCAGACCGCCGTGCGGCCCAATGCCTTTCTCGAGATGAAGCGCACGCTCGAAAAGGAATATGGCGCGGCGATCGAGATCGGGCAGCACCAGTTCCTGGCGCAGGGTGCGCTCTCGGCCACCGCGACGCTCGGCCCCTCGCTCTTCGCCCGCCTGACGCCCGACGCCGCCTTCCTCGAAAGCCGGCTGGGGACGCTGAAGAGCCTGCTCGCGCTCGGCGCCATCGCGCTCAGCCTCTGCACCATCGGCCTCGTGCTGCTGCTCGTGCGGCGCTACATCACCAATCCCATCGCGCGGCTCGACCGCCAGCTTACAGACGTCATGACCGGCAGCCGCAGCGGCATCCTGGCAATGGAGGAAGTGGGCGAGATCGGCCGTCTTTCGGCCAATGTCAAACGGCTGCACGACCATTCCATGCAGTCCTTCGACCTCGTGCAGAACGCTTCCTGGACGGATACGCTGACGGGCATTTCCAACCGCGAATATTTCAACATCCGCTCCACGCAGCTTCTGGAAGAGGCCGAGGAAGCCGGCCTCGGCTGCACGCTGCTCTTCATCGACGTCGACAACTTCAAGTTCGTCAACGACAAGCACGGCCACAAGATCGGCGACGAGCTCCTGAAGACGCTTGCCGACCGCATCTCGGCCATCGTCGCCCGCATCGTCGCGGATCGCGGCCTGCCGGACGGCCTCTTCGCCCGCCTTTCCGGCGACGAATTCGCCATCATGCTGCGCTGTCAGCCGGGCGGCGGCACGATCACCGAAATGGCAAGCAACATCCTCTCGCTCTTTGCGGAAGGCTTCGAGGTTCTGGACAAGGCCTATCCGGTGACGGCGAGCATCGGCATCGCCGTCTATCCGGAAGACGCCCGTACCCTGCCGGAGCTGATCGCCAATGCCGATGCGGCCATGTACCAGGCGAAATCGCAGGGCAAGAACGGTTCGGCCCGCTATTCGCGCTCGCTGCACGAAAAGCGCACCCGCCAGCGCCGCATCGAGGAGGAGCTGCGCGTCCTCGATCCCGACGAGGAATTCCACCTCGTCTACATGCCCATTGTCGACGGCCACGGCCGCGTGACGGGCTGCGAGGCGCTGCTGCGCTGGACCTCTCCCGCACTCGGCAGCGTGACGCCGGACGAGTTCATCCCGATCGCGGAGACCACCGGCCTCTTCAGCAAGATCGACTGGTGGGTGATCGACCGGGCCATGGCCGACCATGGCCGGATCCGCAAGCTCTTCGGCGCCGAGACGATCCTCTGCATCAACATCTCGTCGGCGGAACTCTACACGAAATCGATCAGCGACCATTTCTGCGAGTGTGCCGACCGGCACGGCGTCGACACGCGCCTCATCGAGATCGAGCTGACGGAAACCTTCGCGGTGAAGCTCGGCGAGCAGTCGCGCCGCAATATCGAGATCCTGCGCAGCCGCGGCTTCCGCATCTCCATCGACGATTTCGGGGCGGGCTATACCTCGGTGCAGCAGATCATCGAATATCCGGCCGAGACCATCAAGCTCGACCGCGCGCTCGTCGAAAGCCTCACCCGCTCGGCGGCCCTGCCGACGCTGCGGGCGCTCGTCGCGCTCTGCCACGCGCAGGACATGTCGGTGATCGCCGAGGGCATCGATACGACCGAGAAGATGACGCTGCTCGCCGCGGCGGGCTGCGACCTCTACCAGGGCTACCTGATCAGCCGCCCCCTCACCCTGGAAGATCTCGGCATCTGGGCCATGCAGCGGCTCATCGACAAGGCGCGCGAGGGCGCGCAGAAGCCGGAGCGGCGCGCTCGGGCGTGAGGTCTGTTAGAAAATGACGAGCGTGGGGCTGCCCCTCATCCCCCTGCCGGGACCTTCTCCCCGCGGGCGGGGAGAAGGGATATGCCGCACCGGTTTCCCGGCTCATTACCCACCCATGGGGCAAGTCCCCTCTCCCCGCTTGCGGGGAGAGGGTTAGGGTGAGGGGCAAATCCGCAATATGCGCTGCGACTACGACGTCGGGAAATCCAGGCCCATCTCGCGGAAGCGGGCCGGGTCGTCGCCCCAGTTCTCGCGCACCTTCACGAAGAGGAAGAGGTGCACCGGCTGTTCGAGGATGTCCGACAGCTCCTTGCGCGAGGCCATGGAGATCGCCTTGATCGCCTCGCCATTCTTGCCGAGCGCGATCTTCTTCTGGCTGTCGCGCTCGACATAGATGACCTGCTCGATGCGCACCGAACCGTCCTTGCGCTCCTCCCACTTCTCCGTCTCGACATGCGAGGAATAGGGAAGCTCCTGGTGCAGGCGCAGGAACAGCTTTTCGCGGGTGATCTCGGCGGCGAGCTGGCGCATGGGCAGGTCGGAGATCTGGTCTTCCGGATAGTACCAGGGGCCTTCCGGCAGCGCGGCGGCGAGGTAGTTCATCACGTCCTCGCAGCCCGAGCCGTTGAGGGCCGAGATCATGAAGGTGCGCTCGAACTTGACGACCTCGTTCACCGCCGCCGTCAGCTTCAGCAGGTCCTCCGGCTTCACCCGGTCAACCTTGTTGAGGACGAGGATCTTCGGCTGGTGGACTTCCTTCAGGCCTTCCAGGATGGTCTCGGCATCGCCCTTGAGGCCACGCTCGCTGTCGATCAGGAACATGATGAAATCAGCATCCTTGGCGCCGCCCCAGGCGGTCGTGACCATGGCGCGGTCGAGCCGGCGGCGCGGCTTGAAGATGCCGGGCGTGTCCATGAAGACGATCTGCGCGTTGTCGTGGATCGCGATGCCGCGCACGATGGCGCGCGTCGTCTGCACCTTGTGGCTGACGATCGACACCTTCGCGCCGACGAGGCGGTTGACGAGGGTCGACTTGCCGGCATTGGTCGCGCCGATCAGCGCCACGAAGCCCGAGCGGGTCGCGCCCTCACCGGTCGTGCCGGTCTCGGCGGGGGTCTGGTTTTCTTCGGTCATGGTGTCCGTCAATCTTGTGTTTTCAGGCAACTCCCGGCGCAAAGCCCTACGGCTCCTGCCGGAATCGCCTCAGGCGCCGCCCTTGGGCCAGACGCCTTCGCGTTCCAGAATCTTCGTCGCGGCCACCTGCTCGGCGGCCCGTTTCGAGCGGTCGGTGCCCGTTTCCGGCCTCACGCCCCTGATCTCCACCGTCACGGTGAAGCGCGGGTCGTGGTCCGGTCCGGAGCGTTCGTCCACCCGGTAGTTCGGCGTCACGCCGAACCGGGCATGCGCCCATTCCTGCAATTCCGTCTTGGCGTCGCGCCGCGCGCCTTCCGCCCGGGCGGCCCTGCCCTCCCAGTTGGCAAGGATGAAGCCGCGCGCCGCCTCCAGACCGCCGTCGAGATAGATCGCGGCGATCAGCGACTCTACCACATCGGCCCTGACGTTCATCATGGCTTTTCCGGTGAGCTTCTTGACGTCCGCGCCGGTGCGGATGAAACGGTGAAGGGCGAGGTCGTCGGAGACCGCCGCGCAGCTCTCGGCGCTGACGAGCTGGTTGAGGCGGACGGAAAGCTCGCCCTCCTTCGCCTCGCGGAAGGTGCGGAACAGCATCTCGGCGACGCAGAGCCCGAGGACCCGGTCGCCGAGAAATTCCAGCCGCTCGTAGTTGCTGCCCTTGCCGGGCCGGGCGCTGGCATGGGTAATCGCCCGGTCGAGGCGGTCCTTGTCGGTGAAGACGTAGCCGATCAGCTCTTCGAGGGCTTTCCGGTTCGCGTCGTTCAGCGGTATGGCGCCCTTCATTCAACGACCTTGAAGAGGCGGTCCCAGCGCAGGTTGGTCGGCCACTTCCAGACTTCGCTGAACGACGTGTCGTGCCCCAGCGAGAAGAAGATGAGGCTTGCGCGGCCGATCAGGTTCTCGGCCGGCACGAAGCCGACGTCGAAGCGGCTGTCGGCCGAGTTGTCGCGGTTGTCGCCCATCATGAAATAATGGCCTTCCGGCACGATAAACTCGCGCGTGTTGTCGCCGACGGTGCCCGGACGGGTATCCAGCGTATCGTAGGAAACGCCGTTGTCCATGGTCTCGCGGAAGACCGGCACGTCCTCGCCGGTGTCGTACTGGTCGTCGGCGCGGAAGAAGCCGTTATGCTCGCGCGGCACGGGCTGGCCGTTGACGTAGAGGACGCTGTCCTTGACCTGCACATGGTCGCCCGGCAGGCCGACGAGGCGCTTGATATAGTCGATGTCGGGGTTCGGCGGGAAGCGGAAGACGACGATGTCGCCGCGCTTCGGCTCGCTGGCGAAGATGCGGCCCGAGAACAGGTTCGGCGAGAACGGCAGCGAATACTTCGAATAGCCGTAGGAGAACTTGTTGACGAAGAGATAATCGCCGACGAGCAGCGTCGGCATCATCGAGCCCGAGGGGATGGTGAAGGGCTGGAAAAGCACCGTGCGGATCACCACGGCGAGCAGCAGCGCCTGGATGATGACCTTGACGTTTTCCCACAGGCCGCTCTCAGCCTTATCAGTCTTCTCTGCCACGCCGGACTTGTCCTTATTTGCAAACATGGGGCCCTCTATAGAGGAAAGGTTGCCTGTTGGAAATCGTGTCGGTCAAAAAGACACATGGGGAAACGCCGGCTAGCCGGACGTTCCGGCCGGCAGCGCCTCGATGATCACGAATGCCTGTGCCAGCGGGAAGTCGTCGGTAATGGTGATGTGGATGCGCGCCTCGTGCCCCTCGGGCAGGAGCTGCTTCAGCTTTTCGAGCGCGCCGCCGGTCAGCCGCATGGTCGGCTTGCCGCCCGGCAGGTTGACGACGCCCATGTCCTTCCAGAACACGCCCTGCGCCAACCCCGTGCCGAGCGCCTTGGAACAGGCCTCCTTGGCGGCGAAACGCTTGGCGTAGGAGGCCGCGCGGTTGCGGCGGCCGTCGGACTTCGCCCGCTCGATCTCGGTGAAGCAGCGCTCCGTGAAGCGTTCGCCGAAGCGCTCCAGCGACTTCTCCACCCGGCGGATGTCGATGAGGTCGCTGCCGATGCCGATGATCATAGGGGGGTGTCTCCATGGGAAAGGACGGGCACGCGCTTCACGAGGCGGGCATGGCGTCGCGCCGCCACCGAACGCGCCGCCAGGCGGGTTGCGCCATAGGCGAGGAAAGCCGCGCTGCCGCCGAGGACGAGCGCGCCGACGAGCATCGGCTCAAGCACAGGATGCCAGAGTTCGGAAAATTGCAGATGTTCCATGCGGTGGAAGAGGTCGGCCGCGCTGATCGCCTCGCCCGAACGGATGCCGAGCAGCACCTCGCCGACGCGGAAGGTCGCAAGGGCGATGAGCGGGATGGTCAGCGGATTGGCGATGGTCGTGGCGAGCGCCGCGGCGACGAGATTGCCGGCCATCAGGTAGGCGAGCGCAAGGGCCAGGATGACATGGAAGCCGAGCAGCGGCGTGAAGGCGGAGAAAGTACCGGCCGCGACCCCCGCCGCAATCGCATGGGGCGAAGCGGAAAGGCGCAGGATGCGCTTGGCGAGGTAGCGCGCGGGACGCGAGAACCCCTTGCGCGGCCAGAAGAATTCGCGCAATCGCTCGGGCCAGGAGGCCTTCTTTCGGCGTCGGAACAACATCGCCCAGACATAGCCGATCCGTTGGTGGCATTTCAATGGCGGCGCCGTCATGGCGCCGGATGCGGCAGCCGCCGTGGCGCAGCGATCTGCGCCACACGGCAAGCCGAAGCCTTAGTAGGACCTGCGGAAGAGGCCGCGGTCGATCTGACGCTGGCGGTATTCCAGGTCGATGCGGTCGATGGCGGCGTTCAGGTAGGCCATCTCGCGCTCGTCGGCATTCGGGATGCGCAGGGCGCGGGTGAAATTCTTGATCTGCTTCAACATTGGTAAACCTCGTTCGGTTACCTCCCGACGCAGAAGATAGGTTTACCCGCCCCTTCGCACCAGCGACACTATCCCAATACAGCCATGCGGAACGCGCATAACGGCTGGTCAAATCTTGGGCAAACCTGCCTTAATCGAGGCAGGTCGCCACATTTTTGCATGGGACCGTCACGCGAAGACACGATTGATCGTCGAAACGCACTGCAGTTCCTTCAACTGGCCGATGAGCTGGTTGAGCTGGCGCAGGTCCCAGACCTCCAGATCGATATGCACCTCGGTAAAGTCGGCCGCCACGCGCGCCATCGACATGGAGCGGATGTTGATATCGCTGGTGGCGATGGTCTGCGTGACCTCGGCGAGCGTGCCCGGCTCGTTCAGCGCATTGATCATGATACGCGCCATGAAGCGGGTGTTGTTCGCCTCGTCGAGGTCCCAGCGCACGTCGATCCAGCGCTCCGGCTCGTCGTCGAACTTCTGCAGCGCCGGCGACTGGATCGGATAGATGGTGATGCCCTTGTCCTTCTCCATGATGCCGACAATGCGGTCGCCCGGCACGGCGCCGCCGGCGGAGAAGTGTACCTCGGCATTGCCGGAAAGGCCGCGGATCGGCAGCGCATCGGGGCCGGCCTCGCCCTCCTCGCGCTCCAGCGCCGCCTTGTTCTTGCCCGGCAGCTTGAAGACCATGCCGGCCGCACTGCGCATGTTGAACCAGCCGTCGTCCGAGCTCGGCTTCACCGTCACGCGCTCGTCCTGGTAATCCGGGAAGACGGCGCGCAGCACGTCGAGCGAGGAAAGCTCGCCGCGCCCGACGGAGGCGATGGCGTCCTCCACCTCCTTCTGGCCGAGGCGATGCAGCACCGGCTTCAGCCCATCGCGGGAGAACTGCTTTCCGGCGCGCTCGAAGGTGCGCTCCAGAATGCGGTAGCCGAGGCCGGAATATTGCTTGCGCACGGCGGCTCGGGTCGCGCGGCGGATGGCGGCGCGCGCCTTGCCGGTGACGACGATCTCCTCCCAGGCCGGCGGCGGCACCTGGATGCCCGAGCGGATGATCTCGACCTCGTCGCCATTGTTGAGGCGGGTGACGAGCGGCATGATGCGGCCGTTGATCTTGGCGCCGACGCAGGTGTCGCCGATATTGGTGTGCACCGCATAGGCGAAGTCGATGGGTGTCGCCCCGCGCGGCAGCGTGATGAGCTGGCCCTTCGGCGTGAAGGTGAAGACCTGGTCCTGGAAGAGCTCCAGCTTGGTGTGCTCCAGGAACTCTTCCGGATTGTCGCCCTCGGCCAGCGCCTCGATGGTCCGGCGCAGCATGGCATAGGCGTTGGAGCGCGGGGAGCGCACCTCGTCCGCGCCGGCGGTTTCCTTGTCCTTGTAGAGCGAATGGGCGGCGATACCGTATTCGGCGATCTCGTGCATGCGCTTGGTGCGGATCTGCAGCTCGATGCGCTGGCGCGAGGGGCCGACGATGGTCGTGTGGATCGACTGGTAGTCGTTCTGCTTCGGCGTCGAGATATAGTCCTTGAAGCGGCCCGGCACGACGCGCCAGCGCGTGTGCACGATGCCGAGCGCCGCATAGCAGGCGGGAATGTCGCCGACGAGGATGCGGAAGGCATAGACGTCGGAGAGTTGCTCGAAGGACAGCGACTTCGACTGCATCTTGCGGAAGACCGAATAGGGCTTCTTCTGCCGGCCCTTGACCAGCGCCTCGTCGAGGCCGTTCGTCACCAGCAGCTCGCGCAGCTCCTCCTCGATCTTGCGGATCAGGCCCTCGTTGCGCCGGGAAAGCTCCTCCAGCTTGCGGCTGACGGTCTCGTAGGCCTCCGGGTTGATGTAGCGGAAGGACAGGTCCTCCAGCTCCTCGCGCATGTCCTGCATACCCATGCGGCCGGCCAGCGGCGCATAGATGTCCATCGTCTCCTCGGAGATGCGGGCGCGCTTTTCCGGCGACATGTGGTCGAGCGTGCGCATGTTGTGCAGGCGGTCGGCGAGCTTGACGAGGAGCACGCGCACGTCGTCGGAAATGGCGAGCAGCAGCTTGCGCAGGTTCTCGGCCTGCTTGGCCTTCTTGGAGACGAGGTCGAGCTTCTTGATCTTGGTGAGGCCCTCGACCAGCGCGCCGATATCCTCGCCGAACAGTTCGTCGATCTCGGCGCGCGTGGCGCTGGTATCCTCGATCGTATCGTGCAGCAGGGCCACCGCGATGGTGGATTCGTCGAGGCGCATGTCCGTCAGGATGGCGGCGACTTCGAGGGGATGCGAGATATAGGGATCGCCGCTCGCCCGCTTCTGCTGTCCATGCTTCTGCATGGCATAGACGTAGGCCTTGTTCAGCAGGGCTTCGTTGGCATCGGGCTTGTATTTCTGAACCCGCTCAACGAGTTCATATTGACGCATCATCCTCGGTCGGCTTTCTCCCCGCTCCCGCAGGGCAAAAAAAAGTGCGCCCCAACTTAAAAGGGGCGCACCGGCATTCGCAACAGCAAAGGTTTCGGTAAGTTACCGAAATCAGTAATCGTCGCTCTTTTCCGGCGGAACGAGGCCTTCGATGCCGGCCAGAAGCTCTTCTTCCGACATGCGGTCGAAGGCGATGGTTTCCGGCTGGTCCTCGTCCTCGTCGACGGTGGCGGTCGTCGCGTCGTCGGCAATGAGGCTGGCCGGATCGGGCTCGGGCTCGTCCACTTCCACATGCTTCTGCAGCGAGTGGATCAGGTCTTCCTTGAGGTCGTCGGGCGAAAGGGTTTCGTCGGCGATCTCGCGCAGCGCGACGACCGGGTTCTTGTCGTTGTCGCGGTCGATGGTGATGGCGGCGCCCTGCGAGATGAGGCGGGCGCGATGGCTTGCAAGAAGAACCAGCTCGAAGCGGTTGTCTACCTTGTCAATGCAATCTTCAACGGTGACACGGGCCATTGCCTGTCCTTTGTGATCGAGAATTTCAGGAGTTTGCATGCCCGATACAGGGATCGGGCCGGAAATTCAAGTTTTTCCTTCCCGCGCCCCCGGCGGGGCATGTCGTAAGGTTGCCCATATAACTTCTGATTGATGCCTCCCGCTAGGGGAGGCGGAAGGGCGAAATATCGGACAAATGGGGTAAAGCGCGGGAACTATTCCCCAATTCGGAAGTCATTGAATTTACTGAAACGATGCCGGAAACAAAATTGAACGGCGCAACCTAGATTTGCTTGGAAACCGGCGACGGCTGCCCTAAATGAATATTATATGAAAAATAGGTAATTCAACCGGAATGTGCACCGGGCAAGCAGAAACCGGCTGAAACCCAACCTTTTTCCTCAACTTCTATTTAAAGGATTGCGCGACATGTTCGACCCCCGCGAGAAAATCGCCCTCTTCATCGACGGTGCAAATCTCTATGCGGCGTCCAGGACACTCGGCTTCGACATAGACTACAGGAAGCTTCTGAAGGCCTTCCAGAAGCGCGGCTACCTGCTGCGCGCCTATTACTATACCGCCCTCATCGAGGACCAGGAATATTCCTCCATCCGCCCGCTGATCGACTGGCTCGACTATAACGGCTACAAGGTCGTCACCAAGCCGGCCAAGGAATTCACCGACTCGCTCGGCCGCCGCAAGATCAAGGGCAACATGGATATCGAGCTGGCCATCGACGCGATGGAACAGTCCGAGACGGTCGACCACCTCGTCATCTTCTCCGGCGACGGCGACTTCACCACGCTCGTCGAGGCGCTGCAGCGCCGGGGCCGCAAGGTCTCCGTCGTCTCCACCATGCAGACCCAGCCGCCGATGATCGCCGACGACCTGCGCCGCCAGGCCGACTATTTCATCGACCTCGGCACGCTGAAGGCCGAGATCGGCCGCGACCCGTCCGAGCGCCCGCAGCGCACGGCCGAGCCGGTGGAAACCACCGCGGACTGAGGCGGCAGGAGGCTCCGCCTCTTCAAGCCGTCAGCGGAGGGGATGCACGAGAATGGCTGTCTTGCAGACGACACGGCTGACGCTCCGTCCCTGCCGCCCGGATGACCGCGACGATTTCATCGCCCTCGAACGCGACCCCGAGGTCATGCGCTTCCTCAACGGCGGCCACGCCGTCGATCGGGCGCAGGCAGATCCGAGCGCGACATTCCTTATGCCGGAGGGAACGGAACCTCATGTCTGGACGGCGCGGCGCACGACCGGCGGCGCCTTCGTGGGATGGTTCTGCCTCTGGCCGGAGGGCGAGGCCCTTGCCGAACTCGGATATCGCCTGCGCCGGGAGGACTGGGGACAGGGGCTGGCCTCGGAAGGCGCCCTCGCCCTCGTCGGCTGGGGTTTCGAACACGGCGGCTATGACAGGATCGTGGCGACCACGATGGCGGTGAACCGTGGATCGCGCCGCGTGATGGAAAGGGTGGGCATGAGATACACGCGCACTGACCATATCGACTATCCCGACCCGATTGCCGGCAGCGAGCAAGGCGATGTCTGGTACGAGGTGACACGCGGCGAATGGCGCGGCCGCTAGCCGGACAAAGCGGGCCATCGCACGCGGCCCTCCCTTTTCATACTCTTCCGTAAACCCGGAAATCCGCCATATTCAATGTTCGTTAAACATTGATTCAAATGCCCCTGCCCCTCGTTAACGTTCCGCAAGACTCTGCTGATATTGCGAAATCCTACAGTCACTTCGCATCAGGATTTCCGGAAAATGGTGGACGCAGTATCGCTTTCGGGCAACAGCTACCGGGCCGCATCGAGCGCGCTCGCATCGCGCATCGCCGAAAGCCGCCCCGCAGCGGAAGCCTTGGCCGCACTGAGCGGCCCGCAGCCAGTGACGACGGTTTCCGCCCCCTCCGATGCGGCGGAAGAGATCGGCGATCTCGCCTTCCTCTATGCGCCGAACGGCCAGCCGGGCCTTGCGACCCAGCCCGTCAGCACCGTCTCCGCCACGCAGTCGACGCCTGACACGCGCGTTGCCGCGGAACGCAACCCGAGCGCACGGCTCGCCATCGAAAGCACGGATCTCGACGCCCTGATGTCGTCGTTCCTGACCGCGCGCGCGCCGAGCGCCAATCCTGCGCCCTCGCCGGACGTGCCGGCGCCAGCGAGCAACGAACAGCTTGCGCTCGCCGCCCGCCAGTCGGTGATCAACCAGCTCTACAACCAGTTCTGAGGAAGACCGAAGGCCGGATCAGCCGCGTTCGCGCAGCAGGCGGCCCTTCTGGCGGTTCCAGTCGCGTTCCTTCTCCGTCTCGCGCTTGTCGTGCAGCTTCTTGCCCTTGGCGAGCGCGAGTTCGAGCTTGGCCCGGCCGCTGTCGTTGAAATAGATCTTCAGCGGCACGAGGGTCATGCCCTCGCGGTTGATCGCGACGCGCAGGCGATGGATCTCGCGACGCGACAGGAGGAGTTTGCGCCGTCGGCGCGTCTCGTGGTTGAAGCGGTTCGCCTGCAGGTATTCCGGCAGGTAGGAATTGATCAGCCAGATTTCGCCGCCCTCGTCGGAGGCGTAGGATTCGGCGATATTCGCCTTGCCTTCGCGCAGCGACTTGACCTCCGTGCCGGTCAGCACGAGACCGGCCTCGTAGGTATCGACGATCTCGTAGTTGTAGCGGGCCTTGCGATTCTCCGCGACAATCTTCTTGATCGTTGTCGGACGCGCTTTCGTCGCCATATCAGTTCAGCAGCCCGGCGTGGCGCAGCGCCGCGTCGATGGCCGCCTCCGTGGCCGGCTCCAGCGAGGAGACGAGCGGGGAGCGGACGGTGCGGTTCATCCCGCGCACGCGCGAGAGGCCGTATTTCGCACCGCAGACGCCCGGCTCCATGAAGATCGCCTTGTGCAGCGGCATCAGCCGGTCCTGGTATTCCAGCGCCTTGGCATAGTCGCCGGCAAGCGTCGCCTTCTGGAACTCCGCGCACAGCCGCGGGGCGACATTGGCCGTGACCGAGATGCAGCCGACGCCGCCATGGGCGTTGAAGCCGAGCGCAGTCGCATCCTCGCCCGAAAGCTGGACGAAGTCCTTGCCGCAGGCGATGCGCTGCTCGGAAACGCGCTCGATCTTGCCCGTCGCATCCTTGACGCCCATGATCGAGGGATGCGCCTTGTGCAGCGCGCCCATCGTTTCCGGCGTCATGTCGATCACCGAACGGCCCGGAATGTTGTAGATGACGATCGGCACCTTCACGGCCTCGGCGACGGCCGCGAAATGCGCGAAGAGGCCTTTCTGCGTCGGCTTGTTGTAATAGGGCGTGACGACGAGGATCGCGTCCGCACCCGCCTTTTCGGCGTGCTGGGCGAGATCGATCGCTTCCTTGGTGTTGTTGGAGCCGGCGCCGGCGATCACTGGAACGCGGCCGGCGGCAACCTTGATGCAGAGTTCCACCACCCGTTTGTGCTCGTCATGCGACAGCGTCGGCGATTCGCCGGTGGTGCCGACCGGCACCAGGCCGTGGCTGCCTTCGCCGATCTGCCATTCCACATGCGCGGCAAAGGCGTCTTCATCGACGGCGCCGGCAGCCGTGAACGGGGTGACGAGAGCGGGAATGGATCCCTTGAACATCGAGAACTCCTGAGGCCAGAGCCGCCGCAAGGGCATACATGCTTTGGCCGTATTCCGTGGTTAAAAACGGTCGCACAATAATCATGTGACAGGGATGCGGCAAGCGCGCGACGGGCGTTTTCATGCACGATCAAGGCGGAAATCCGCATGCCCGCACGAATAGTTACGCTGCTTCATCCGTCGCCTGAGAACCGGCGGCCTTCACGGATTGGTGAGAGGCGCGGTTAAGGTTTCGTTAAGGCAACGAAGGGTTAATGTTTGTCGGAGAACAGGCGGAAAGCGAGGGTCCATGCGCCGCCTGCCAGGCATCCGGGACGTAGCATGATCTCGAGAAACGGTTTTGCCCTTTGCGCCTTGCTGCTTGCCGGAGCGGCTACCCTTGCGCTCCGCTCCTCGCCCGTCGAGGCGGATAGTTCCGCCGTGCCGGAGATCAAGCCGCTCGGCTTCGCCGCCCAGATGCCCTCCCCCGAGGTGATCACCAATGCCATTCCGCGCGCCGAGGCATTGCAGTCGGTCAATCCGGATCTGAGCGCCGGGCTCGATGCGCTTTCCAACCGCGATCCCGCCGCCGCCATCGCCGCGCGCGACCGCCTTCCTTCCGGCAGCCTCGACCGGCATATCCTCACCTGGGCCATCGCCGTTTCCGGCCAGCGGGGCGTTCCCTCGCTTGAAATCGCCAGCGCCCAGCGCGAACTCAAGGGCTGGCCGGGCCTGAAGGCGCTGCGCGGCCATTCCGAGCGGGCGCTTGCCCGCGAGAATCCGCCGGTCGCCGACGTGCTGGCCGCCTTCGGCACCACCCGCCCGGAAACGGCGGAAGGCGCCATCGTGCTGTCCCGCGCGCTCGTCGCCTCCGGCGAGACGGCGCGCGCGACGGAGATCCTGCGCTCCTTCTGGCAGAAGGAGGCGCTCACCAAGGACCTCGAAAGCCAGATCCTCGGCGAGTTCGGCATGCTTCTTACCGTCGCGGACCACAAGGCCCGCATGGAGATGCTGCTTTACCGCGACCGCGCCGACCAGGCGCAGCGTTTTGGTGACCTCGGCAAGGCGCAGTCCTTCTACCGCGCCTGGGCGGCGGTCATCCGCAAGAACCGGAGTGCCGGCGACCTTATCAAGGCGGTGGATGCGAGCTGGCAGAAGGACCCGGCCTATACCTATCTGCGCATCCGCTACCTGCGGAACCGGGAAGATTACCGCGCAGCCGCGAAACTCTTTTCCGCCATGCCGGAGGATCCCGCACGGCTCGTCAATCCGGGCGCGTGGTGGAACGAGCAGCGCATCGTCAGCCGGGGGCTTGCCGATCTCGGCGACTATCGCGACGCCTATCGCGTCGCCGCCCGGCACGGCGCGGACGACCCTGCCGATATCGTGGAGGCGGAATTCCATGCCGGCTGGTATGCGCTACGCGATCTCGGCGAGGCGAAGACCGCGGCAAAGCATTTCCAGCGCATCCTGCAGGTCTCCGACAGGCCGATCTCCGTCTCCCGCGCCTGGTACTGGCTCGGTCGCGCGGCGGAAAAGGGCGGGCCGGGCGATGCGAATGACTATTTCACCAAGGCCGCGAACTTTCCCGGCACCTTCTACGGCCAGCTTTCTGCCGCGCGGCTCGGCCGCAAGACGCTGAATGTCGCCTATCCGACGCCGACTGCCGAGGAGCGCACGAGCTTCCGCCAGCGCGAGGCCGTGCAGGCCATCGCCCGCCTTCAGGCCGCCGGCCATGGCTGGCGGGGCGATAGCCTCTACCGGGCGCTCGCGGGCGAACTGATGAGCCCTGGCGAACTTGCGCTCCTTGCCGCCGACGCGGAGAAGGACGGCAACCACCAGCTTTCCCTGCAGATCGGCAAGATCGCCTTCGGGCGCGGTATCGATGTGGCGGCGCTCGCCTTCCCCATCGGTGTCATTCCGGATGGCGCCAATATAGCCGGCTCCGGCAAGGCGCTCGCCTATGCCATCGCGCGGCAGGAAAGCGCCTTCAACCCGGCCGCCGTTTCCGCCGCCAATGCACAAGGCCTGCTGCAGCTCATGCCCGGCACGGCGGAAGGCGTCGCCAAGCGCTACGGCCTTGCCTATTCGAAGGCGCGGCTGACGACGGACGCCGCCTATAATGCGACCCTCGGCGCGCATTATCTCGGCGAGCAGATCGACAAGTTCGGCGGCTCCTACGTCCTGACCTTCATCGCCTACAATGCCGGCCCGCGCCGCGTGCCGCAGTGGATCGCCCGCTACGGCGACCCGCGCGGCAAGCCGATCGATGAGGTGGTGGACTGGATCGAGCGCATCCCCTTCTCCGAAACGCGCGGCTACGTGCAGCGCGTCATGGAGAATTACCAGGTCTACAAAACCCGCCTCGGCCAGAAGGCCGATATCGTGCATGATTTAAGCGTGGGGCGCTGAGGCGGCCGCGCCTTGCGATGACGCACGCCAAAAATTCTGCCTCGCCGCATGAATGCTCTATCTCTTTGTTTACATGCGAAGGCGGGCGTAACGACTTCGCATGCCGCACGAAATTGCTCTAGTCTGCCTCCAGATCAGGAGGCCTGTGCATGACGAAGGATACCAGCCGCTTCTTTTCCGCACCGGACGGGCTGCAACTGCATGCTCGCGACTACCCGTCTGCGCGCGGAGGGGAAAGACGCCTCCCCGTCATCTGCCTGCCGGGACTCAGCCGCAACGCCCGGGATTTCCACCCATTCGCCGCGCTCCTCTCGCAGGACGCGGCCTCGCCCCGCCGGGTCGTCGCGCTCGACTATCGCGGCCGAGGACTTTCCGCCTGGGACAACGATGCCGCTAACTATAATGTCGTTATCGAATGCCGCGACGTCATCGCCGCATGCGCCGCGCTCGGCATATCGCGCGCGATCTTCGTCGGCACCTCCCGCGGCGGCCTCATCCTGCATATCATGGCGGCAACGCAGCCGGACCTCATCGACGCCGCAGTCCTCAACGACATAGGGCCGGCAATCGAGGCCGAGGGGCTGAAGGAAATTCGCGACTATCTCGCGAACCGCGCCTTCCCGGCCACCTTCGAAGACGCCGCCGACGCGCTCAAACGCATCCACGGCCCCACCTTCCCCGCCCTTTCCCGGGCAGATTGGCTCGATATGGCCCACGCCATATATAGAGACAAGGACAGCCGCATCGCCGCCGATCACGATCCCCGACTGGCCGACCAGTTGCAGGCCGTGGATTTCAGCCAACCTCTACCGACGCTCTGGCTGCAATTCGCTCTTCTGGCGGAGCGGCCCCTGCTCGTGGTGCGGGGAGAACATTCGAGGCTGTTCTCGACGGAAACTATGGAACGCATGAAGGCGGAGGCCTCGAATCTGGAGACGGCTACCGCCGAAGGCCAGGGTCATGCCCCACTGCTTCATCACCGCAGCCTGTTTCCGCGGATAAGGGCTTTCCTGAATCACCGGCCGTAGGGCAGTCTTTTCCAAAAAAGCAGGCTGAATAGAAAAACCCGCAGCCTCAGGGAGGCTGCGGGTCATTCATCTGATTATGAAATCAGATTAGAAGTTGCGCTGCAGACGCAGGAAGCCGCTGACTTCATCGCCACCAACGTCCGGATCGGTGTAGTTAACCGTTGCCTTGACAGCGAGGTTTTCGACAACCTGGTAGTCGACCGTCAGGCCAACGCGCCATGCATCGTTGCCCTTCAGGAGGCCATAGTCGCCGAAGTACTGGGCGCCGGGCGTGATCGACAGCTTGTCGGTTGCCTTGAACGAGTAGTCGGCAGCAACGCTCCACTTGGCGGCGTCGTAGTAAGCGTTCACGCCGCTTGCATAGAGGCCCATCAGTTCGAAGGTGCCCGGGCCAACTTCAGCCGAGAGCCAAGCGCGGACTGCGCCTTCTTCAGCAGCGTTGTCGTATGCGCCGAGCAGTTCGAAGTTCACGCCACCGAGGGTAGCGGCAACCATGCCGGAGAAGCCGACACCGTTATGCGTGAGGCCAACGCCAGCGGCGAGATCGTAGTAATCCGGGATTTCGTCGACCGACAGACCGGCGCGGAAGGTGCCGCCGTCATAGACGTAGCGAACCGAGGTGAAACGGGTGATGTTCGACGCCGTTTCGGTTTCGCCGATCATGTCGTTATCCCACCAGTTCAGGAAGGTACCGGCACGGAAGCCACCGAGTTCGATGTAGGCTTCGTCGAAATAGAGGTCCGAGGCGCCGCTACCCAGCGTAGGATCGTCGTCGTATGCAGCGTTGCCAGCTTCACCCTGAACGGTGATGACGCTCGTGAGCGTGCCGAGTTCCGTGTCGGACTTGGCTTCAACGGCCAGGTGACCACGGGTCCAGGTGTTCCAGTCAGAACGGCCGAATTCGCCACGACCGAAGTCGGTCTGGAAACGAACGTAACCGCCGATCTTGAGGCAGGTTTCGGTGCCCGGGATGTAGAAGAAGCCGGTGCCGAAGGCGTCGCAAACGCGAACGTATTCCATGGGCTCAGGCTCAGCAGCAACGATAGCGTCGGCAGCCTGTGCGCCAGATACTGCTGCGAGAGCCGCAGCGGAGCCGATGAGAAGGCTCTTGATGTTCATTTCTGACCTCCAGTCAAAAAGTTTCAAACGGGTCTGGGTTTTTTGCTGAAGGACAGCGTTCCCTGCCCCATCCCCAAGTTCAGGAAGCGGACGATCAACCGCCCCTGCTTCCGAAGCTGAAAATACAAGACGCGTTTCCGTAAGCAATCACCAAACTGAAACGAGAGGGGGTTTGCGCCAGCCTTCGCCCCGCGCTGTTGCGCAAAGGACACAAAACGGCAGGCCGGATCGCTAAAAGTTTATGGATTCTTAACAAAACACCTTATGAAGCGGGCACTTAGCGGGCACCCGACTATCATATGGCACGCCACAAACCCGGCGAGAAGCGGGCAAATGCGGTCCCGCAAGGTGGCGGTGAAGCGTTTTTAGCGCGGCGGCTCGGCTCCGACCCTGCCCTTTTCGTACGGACCGGAAGAGAATCGCTGTCGTCATTTACCTGTTCGATTCGCCCGAGTCGGAGCATCAGCAATCATCGATTGGCCGAGTTGCTTTGCATCGGCATGGAGGTCATGGCGTCCTCACTCCGGTTGCCGGCGACGCATCAGGCTATCATGACGTCGGCCTTCCGCCAGGCGCAAGGCACATACACTCACTCACGCTCTCTCTATATAGGCATCTTGATTACAGCTCCGCCAAAACCCACCCAGGGCTCTTTGACTGGAGGTCAGAAGTTCACTGCGAGTTCTCTTATCGGCTCCGCTGCGGTTCGCGCAGGTTTTCGGTGCACAGGCCGCCGACGCAATCGCTGCCGGCGAACCCGAGCCGATGGAATACGTCTGCGACGCGTTCAGCACCGATACATGCCTCGCGATCGGCGGTTACGTTCGTTTCCAGACCGACTTCGGTCGTGGCGAATTCGACCGCTCTGACTAGAACACCTGGACCCGAGATCACTTCGCCGTTGAGATGGTGCCGCATACCCTGTGGCACACCCGAAGGTCGCGGCTGTTCCAAGGGGTTTCGATAATTCGTCGCGTCCAGACATAGCTCGGCCACCAGACGCTGCAGATGACCATGCGTTATGCGCATCTGGCTTCGGGCGATCTCGACATCTGCGTGCCGATCCTCGAGCGCGCCGCTCGCACGAAGACGGCTTGACGGCCGGATTTACTCCGCCGGCGCCGGATTGCATTCGGCGCCGGCGATGCCGACTACCCACGAGAATCAGATGGAACGACAAGCTGCGGCGAGCATCTTTCGGCTTTCAAACCGGCTTCGTTTGCAGTCGCAGCATCAGCGTCCCGGGCGGCGCAGGGATGGGAAACAAGCGCTGCGGAAAGCTTGCGGAAACAGGCCGAGAAACAATAGCTTGCGCCCTCTTTTTCGTCGGGTCGGCCTTCGCTGTTGAAATTCAGAATATTGTCGCAAGAACCGAAAAAAGCCTTGCAATCTCAGTCCATGCCGCATAGTGAAACCGCGAGCGGAGAGGTGGCCGAGTGGTCGAAGGCGCTCCCCTGCTAAGGGAGTATACCGGAAACGGTATCGAGGGTTCGAATCCCTTCTTCTCCGCCAGTTCCCCCTACTCTTTCCTTTATTTCATATTCCAGGCGTCCGCTGTCGCTTGCTCATGCAAGCTGCCACGCGGTTATCGTTCGACATGAAAAGCCGCCGGAAACGGTCGTTTCCAGCGGCTTTGCTCTGTGTACCGGCGCGGCTCAGGTGCGGGCGGCGAGGCGGTCGATGGCGTTCTGCGTCGAAGCGCCGAAATCGCCGTCGACGGGGCCGTTGTAGTAGCCGCGGTCACGCAGGATCTGCTGGAACTCCTTGCGGAACTGCGGCGTGAAGTTCGCCGGAGAGCCCTTGAGCTCCTGCAGCTTGCCCTGGTCGCCGCCCTCGATGCTGGCGGCGGCCCAGCGGGCGGCCTCCTTGGCATTGGCGCGGGTGCCGAGACCCTGGTCGTAGAGGCGCGAGAGGTTGCCCATGGCGTAGGTATTGCCGCCATTGGCCGCCTTCTCGTACCAGTTCAGGGCTTCGACATAGTCCTGCTTCACGCCGTTGCCGGCGTCATAGAGCCAGCCGAGCGAGGCCATTGAATAGTAGTCGTTGAAGGCCGCGGCCTTCTCGTACCACTTGCGCGCCTCGACATAATCGACCGCAACGCCGAGGCCGGACTGGTAGGCATAGCCGACCGAGGACATGGCGTTGATATCGCCGCCTTCCGCGCCCTTCTTGTACCAGTCGAGCGAGATGTTGTGGTCGCGCGGCGTGCCGAGGCCTTCGCGGTAGAACCAGCCCATCGTGGCCTGCGCGTTGGCATAGCCCTGTTCGGCGGCCTTGCGGTACCACTTGATCGCCTCGTCATAGTCCTTGCGCGTGCCGTTGTAGCCTTCGCGGTAGAGCCAGCCGAGGGACGCCTGGGCATAGGCATTGCCGGCATTGGCGGCCTGCTCGAACATGCGCGTGCCCTTGCCCATGTCGACAGAGCCGTCCGTGCCGTAGATCGAATACCAGGCAAGGTTGGTCAGCGCGTAGAGGTTCCCCGCATCGGCCGCCTTCTGGTAATTCTCGCGCGCCTGCGGATAGTTGCGCGCGGCATCGTGGGCACGGCCCAGCATGTTGCGGATCGAATTGTCCGAGGGGTTGGCATTCAGCGCCGCCTCGCAGACCGGTATAGCCCGGCCATAGTCGATCTGCGCGAAGAGCTTGCCGACGAAGCCCGGGCGGACATTCGGCTCGCCCGCCAGCTCGTAGCACTGCTCGGCCTCCGAGCCGCTGAGGGCGACGGTCGACTGGCCCGTCGTCGTGACGGTCGAGGTGCCGGCGCTCGACAGCGTGCTGTCGTTGCGGCCCGTCGCCAGCTTTTCGATCGCGGCCATGGTGGCCGGGCCGAATTCGCCGTCGGACGCGCCGCTGTAGTAGCCGCGCTCCTTCAGGAGATCCTGCATTTCCCGGCGGAAGGCGACGGTGAAATTGCCGGGATTTTCCTTCAGCTCCTTCAGCTTGGTGGCATCGCCGCTCTCGATGCTGGCGGCGGCCCAGCGGACGGCCTCCTTCGCGTCGGACGGCGTGCCGAGGCCCTGGTCGTAGAGGCGCGAAAGGTTGCCCATGGCATAGGAGCTGCCGGCATTGGCGGCCTTCTCGTACCAGTAGCGGGCCTCCACATAGTCCTGCTTCACGCCGTTGCCGACGTCATAGAGCCATGCGAGCGAGGCCATGGAATAGGCGTCGCCGATATTGGCCGCCTTTTCGTACCAGACCTTCGCCTCGCCGTAGTTCTGCGACGTGCCGAGGCCGTTCTGGTAGGCCCAGCCGAGCGAGGACATGGCGTTGGCATCGCCCGCATCGGCGGCCTTGCGGTACCAGGCGAGCGACTGGACATAATCCTGCGAGACGCCGAGACCTTCGCGGTAGAACCAGCCCATGGTCGCCATGGCATTGGCATAGCCCTGGTTGGCGGACTGCTGGTACCACTTCAAGGCCTCGTTATAGTCCTGGCGGGTGCCGCCATAGCCTTCGCGGTACAGCCAGCCGAGCGAGGCCTGCGCATAGGAATTGCCGGCGATCGCCGCCTTCTCGAACATCGAGAGGCCCTTGGCCACGTCGACCGGCCCGTCCGTGCCGTAGATCGAGAACCAGGCGAGGTTGGTGAGCGCGTACATGTTGCCGAGCTCGATGGCCTTCTCGTAGTTGCGCCGCGCCTCGACATAGTTGCGGTCGGCGTCGTGCGAGCGGCCGAGCAGGTTCACCAGCATGCCGTCGGAAGGGTTCTCGTTGACGGCCTGCGCGCAGGCGGTGAGCGCCCGCTTGGCATCGATCTTCAGGAAGTTGACGCCCATGAAGCCGGGCAGCGACTGCGGCTCGCCGGCCAGGAGGAAGCAATCGCGCGAGGCGGCCGTTTCCTTGGCAGCGAGGTTGACGCTGAGGCCCTTCTTCGGCTCCAGCGCGGCGATCAGGTGTTCGGCATCGCCGCGGTGCTGGCTGTCCGGATAGCGCTCGATGAAGCGCTGCAGGGCGGCCGCATCGGTCGATTCCTTCAGCGCCTCCCAGGCGATACTTGCCGCGTCCTGGCCTTCGTTCTGGGTGGCCTCCTTGAGGCTGGCGAGCTTCTTTTCCGCCAGCATCTTGTAGACCGGGTCCTTGCCGTGCTTGGCGATGAAGGCGTTGATCAGGTCCTCGTCGGCAAGGTCGCGGATGTTCTGCCAGTCGGCGGCCGCCTCGGACTGGCCGTTCGGCGAGACTTCCTGCGTGTTGCCGCTGTTGGTGATGTTGATGTTCACTTCCTTGATGTTCAGGAAGATCTGCGCGCCGCCGAGCGAACCATAGACGAAGGGTTCCTGCTCGCGGTTGGTCGCCTGCACCACCTCGTCGCGCACCTTGCCGAGCGCGATACGCACGTCGAGGCCGGGCTCGGTGAGGTATTTCGCGAGCGCCGTGGCGAAGGGGCTGTTCCTGCCCTCCCCGTCCAGTGCCACCGTGCCGGCCTTGGAGGCGAAGGCGATCAGCGTGTCGGCCGATTCGGGCTCGACGCGGGCGAGGCCGCGGCTGACGGCGCGCGTGCCGATGGAGCGCGTCATGGAGGCGGCGAAGGGATTGTTGCGGCAGGCGTCGAGAATGAAGAGCTTCAGCTTCTTGGCGCCTTCCAGCGAGCGCTGGACGCGGTCGATGGCGACGCTCTCGTCCTCGACGTCGCGGTCGCTTCTCAGCGCCGCGTCGACGGGTATCAGGTAATTGACCCCGTTCATCTCCATCGCGTGGCCGGAATAATAGACCACGGCCATTTCCGCATCGATGGATTCGTCCTCGAAATCGCGCAGCGCCTTGACCATGGCGGCGCGGTCGAGATCGAAGACGGTCTTCACGGAATCAAAGCCCGCTTCCTGGAACGAGGCGCGCATCAGCTCCACGTCGTTCGCAGGATTGTTGAGCGGTGCGGTTTCCTCGTATTTCTGATTGCCTATCAGCAGCGCCACGCGTTTGGCCTCTGCGGCGCCCGCGTTGAACACAACGACAGCAATCGAGACAAGGAAAACCGGCGCCCAGCGTTTCGGTAGTCGCTTGAACATGCCTATCCCTCCGGCACTATTGCCGAGAGTATTACGTATGGGATTGGCCGTTTCAATGCGTGGCCGGCCGGATTTTTTTGAACCCGGCCGGTGGAAACTCACGCGGAGGCGATCTCCACCCAGCGTCCCTCGCGGAACGACCGCGCCATGGCGTGCACGGATTGCTCGATGCGCAGACCATGATTGAAATCAATGGAATGCGAGGCCATGCCGGCGATTGCGGCGATCAGCTCTCGGCATTCGATGACCTTGAGGTCGTTGAAGCCGAGGCCGTGGCCGGGCGCCGGGATGAAGCGGTCGTAGGGCTTGTGGTGCGGCGCGGTCAGGACTGTGGAAAAGCCCTGCTCGGTGGCACGGCCTTCGGTCGTGTAGAGCTGGAACTCGTTCATGCGCTCCTGGTCGTAGAGGATCGAGCCCTTCGAGCCGTAGATCTGCAGGGCGATGCGGCCCTTGCGGCCCCAGGCGGAGCGGTTGGCCATCAGCACGCCGGAAATGCCGCCGGGAAGGCGCATCAGGACGCTGGCGATATCGTGGTTCTCGACGGCGCGGCGGCCGCCTTCCTTCAGCGGGCGCTCGGCATAGGGTTTGGCCAGCGAGGCGATGACGGCCTCGACATGGCCGAAGAGGCTCCAGAGCAGCGAAAGCGGGTGCACGGCGAAATCGTCGAGCGCGCCGTAGCCGGAAGACGCCTCGCTCTTCCAGTAGAAGGGCGCGTCCGGATCGGCCATGAAGTCCTCGTCCATCTCGATGCGGACATGGTTGACCGTGCCGATGCGGCCCTCGTCGAGCAGCAGGCGGATGTGCCGCATGACAGGATTCTGAATGTAATTGTAGCCCATCACGGCCACCTTGCCCGACGCGCGCTGGGCGGCGAGCATGCGCTCGGCATCGGCAAAGGCGGGCGCCATCGGCTTCTCGCACCAGACATGCTTGCCGGCCTCGAGCGCGGCAATGGCCATCTCGGCATGGAACTGGTTCGGCGTGGTGACGGAAATGACATCGATCTCGGGATCGGACAGAAGGTCGCGCCAATCGGCGGTGGATTTGGCGAAGCCGAATTCGCGGGCGCGGCTTGCCGCAAGGTCGGCGTTGGCCTCGGCAAGGTGCACGAGGCGCGGGCGCTCGACATCGCCGAAGACAGTGCTGACATTGTTCCAGGCGAGCGCGTGGCACTTGCCCATGTAACCCGTGCCGATCAGTCCGATACCCAAGGCCTTCATGACAATCCTCCATCGTCTCCAGCCCTCGCAAAACCGCTACGCAGTTTCACAAGAGTTGATATACCTCGCGCTGAGGGCGCGCCTTGCGCCATCCATAGCGGGAAAGATTTGGAACGAAAACTATCTTTTCCGACGATATGGAATATTTATTTCATTTGTCGCAGAATGGCCGCACGAGGAGAACAGATCCATGAACAGCAGCGAAGCGGCCCTTACGCGCGTGCCCCGCGATTTCGACAGCCTGCGCAGCGTCATCATCGAGCGCAAGGCGACCATGCCGAAGCGGCTGGCGCAGGTGGCGGCCTATGCGCTTTCCAACCCGGACGACATGGCCTTCGGCACGGCGGCGAGCATCGCGACGGCGGCCGACGTGCAGCCCTCCACGCTGGTGCGCCTTGCCCATCACCTCGGCTACGAGGGCTTTTCCGACCTCCAGAACGTTTTTCGCGCGCGCCTGCGCGACCGCACGCTTTCCTATGAGGAGCGCATGCTCTCGCTGGAGGCGGGGCCGGCGGCCAACAGCGACGCGGAACTGCTCTCCGGCTTCCTGACGGCGGCGAGCCAGTCGGTGGCGCGGCTCGCCGGCACCATCGACGGCGAGACCTTCTCCAAGGCCGTCGACCTGCTCGCCCGGGCGGAGACCATCTATCTCGTCGCCAAGCGGCGCTCCTATCCGCTGACGGCGCATATCGCCTATGCCTTCGGCAAGCTCGGCATCCGCCACCAGATCATCGCCTCGCCGAACGGCATCGACCCCGAAATGACGCAGTTCGCGACGACCCGGGACGCCGTGATTGCCGCAAGCTTCGCGCCCTATGCCGCCGAAAGCCTGACGCAGGCGCAGGAACTCGCCGCCCGGGGCGTGCCCATCGTCGCCATCACCGATTCCGTCTTCTCCCCCCTCGCCGCCTCCGCCACCCACTGGTTCGAGGTGTCGGAGGCCGATTATGCCGGCTTCCGCTCGCTCTCCGCCTCCATCGCGCTCGCCATGGCGCTGCCGGTCGCCATCGCCGAGCGGCGGCGTAGCCTCAAGCGCTCGCCCAAAGGGAATGCTGTGGAATAGAAACGGAATGTATATTCCGAATTGACAGAATAATGGAATTCATGTTTCATTTTCCCGAAATCCGCCGCGCATCCACGACGGCGCCGCAAGACCGGGAGGAAGACATGCCCCATACCGACCAGACGAAGACGCTGGACGTCATCACGATCGGCCGTTCGTCCGTCGACCTCTACGGCCAGCAGCTCGGCACGCGCCTGGAAGACACGGCCTCCTTCGCGAAATCGGTCGGCGGCTGCCCCGCCAATATCGCCATCGGCACCGCCCGCCTCGGCCTCAGGTCCGCGCTCATCACCCGCGTCGGCGACGAGCAGATGGGCCGCTTCATCCGCGAGCAATCCGCCCGCGAGGGCGTCAATGTCGAGGGCATCCGAACGGACAGGGAGCGGCTGACGGCGCTCGTGCTGCTCGCCATCGAATCCGAGGGCGTCTCGCCGATGATCTTCGTGCGCACCGACTGCGCCGACATGGCGCTCGACGAGGGCGACGTGGACGAGGCCTTCGTGCGCTCCTCGCGCGCCGTTCTCGTTTCTGGCACGCATTTCTCCCGCCCCAACACCGAGGCCGCGCAGCGCAAGGCGATCCGCATCGCCAAGGAGAGCGGCGGCAAGGTCGTCTTCGACATCGACTATCGCCCGAACCTCTGGGGCCTTGCCGGCCACGCCGAGGGTTTCGAGCGCTATGTGAAGTCCGACCGCGTCTCGGCCATCATGAAATCCGTGCTGCCGGATTGCGACCTGATCGTCGGCACCGAGGAGGAGATCATGATCGCCTCGGGCGCGGACGACGTGCTCGCCTCGCTGAAGGCGATCCGCGCAGTCTCCGCCGCCACAATCGTCCTCAAGCGCGGCGCGATGGGCTGCATCGTCTATGACGGCCCCATCTCCGACGACCTGGAAGACGGCGTGGTCGGCCAGGGCTTTCCCATCGAGGTCTATAACGTGCTCGGCGCAGGCGATGCCTTCATGTCGGGCTTCCTTCGCGGCTGGCTTACTGGCGAGGACCATGCGACCTCCGCCACCTGGGCCAATGCCTGCGGCGCCTTTGCCGTCTCGCGCCTGCTCTGCTCGCCGGAATATCCGAGCTGGGAGGAGCTGGAATTCTTCCTGAAGAACGGCAGCAAGCACCGGGCGCTGCGCAAGGACGAGGCGATCAACCACATCCACTGGGCGACGAACCGCAAGCAGGGCGACATTCCGCTCCTCATGGCGCTCGCCTGCGACCACCGCATGCAGCTCGTCGACGTCGCCGACGAACTCGGCGTGCCGCACGAGAAGATCTCCGAATTCAAGCGCCTCACCGTCGAAGCCGCCGCGCGGGTGGCCGAAGGGCGGCCGGGCTATGGCATGCTGATCGACGAGCGCTTCGGGCGCGACGCCTTCTTCGACGCCGCCACCAAGGATTTCTCGTGGCTCGGCCGGCCGGTCGAGCTGCCGGGCTCCAAGCCGCTGCGCTTCGAATTCAGCCAGGATATCGGCTCGCAGCTCGTGGAATGGCCGCTCGACCATTGCATCAAGTGCCTGTGCTTCTACCATCCGGACGATCCGGCCGCGCTCAAGCAGGAGCAGCAGGAGAAGCTGCGCACGCTCTTCGAGGCGGCGCGCCGCGTCGGGCGCGAGCTGCTGGTCGAGATCATCGCCGGCAAGAACGGGCCGCTCAGGGACGATACGATCTCCACCGCGTTGCAGGAGCTCTATGATCTCGGCATCAAGCCGGACTGGTGGAAGCTTGAGCCGCAGGCCTCCCCGGAGGCATGGCGGAACATCGAGGCGGTGATCGCCAAAAACGATGCTTATTGCCGCGGCGTCGTGCTGCTCGGGCTGGAGGCACCGACGGAGGACCTCATCAAGGCCTTCGAGGCGACGAAGGTGGCCCCGGCCGTCAAGGGCTTTGCCGTCGGCCGCACGATCTTCGCGGACGCCGCCCGCGCCTGGATGGCCGGCAGGATGGACGACGAGGCGGCCATCGCCGACATGGCCGGCCGCTTCCGCACGCTGACCGACGCATGGCTCGGGACGCGCGGACTGTAAGACAGAGAATTTGGGAGGAAGACCATGGGCAAGACGATCCGGCTGACGATGGCGCAGGCCGTCGCGCATTTCCTGAAGGCGCAGATGACCGTCGTGGACGGCAGGAAGGTGCCGATCTTCGCCGGTGTCTGGGCCATTTTCGGCCATGGCAACGTCGCGGGCATGGGCGAGGCGCTTTACCAGGTGCGCGAGGAGCTGCCGACGCTGCGCGCCCATAACGAACAGGGCATGGCGCATGCCGCCGTCGCCTTCGCCAAGGCGAGCTTCCGCCAGCGCTTCATGGCCTGCACGACCTCCATCGGCCCCGGCGCGCTCAACATGGTGACGGCCGCGGGTGTTGCGCATGTCAATCGCCTTCCCGTCCTGTTCCTGCCCGGCGACGTCTTCGCCAACCGCATTCCCGACCCGGTGCTCCAGCAGATCGAGGATTTCGGCGACGGCACCGTTTCGGTCAACGACGCCTTCCGCTGCGTCTCGCGCTATTTCGACCGCATCACCCGTCCCGAGCAGATCATTCCGGCGCTGAAGCGCGCCATGCAGGTGCTGACCGATCCCGTCGATTGCGGCCCGGTGACGCTCTCGCTCTGCCAGGACGTGCAGGCGGAAGCCTATGACTATCCGGCGAGCCTCTTCGAAGAGAGGGTCTGGATGCAGCGCCGCCCGCGCCCGGACAGCGACGAGCTTGCCGCCGCCATCGAGACGCTGCGCAAGGCGGAAAAGCCGCTGATCCTTGCCGGTGGCGGCGTGCTCTATTCGCAGGCGACCGCTGAGCTGAAGGCCTTCGCCGAGCGCCACGGCATTCCCGTCGCCGTCACCCAGGCGGGCAAGTCGGCGATCCCGGACGATCATCCGCTCTGCATGGGCTCCATCGGCGTCACCGGCACCTCCGCCGCCAACGCCCTTGCCGAGGAGGCGGATGTCATCCTCGCCGTCGGCACGCGCATGCAGGACTTCACGACCGGTTCCTGGGCGCTCTTCAAGAATGAGAAGCTGAAGATGATCGGCCTCAACACCGTCGCCTTCGACGCCACCAAGCATGACAGCCGGCCACTCGTTTCCGACGCCCGCGAGGGACTGACGCTGCTTTCCGAAGCGCTCGGCGGCTGGAAGGCCCCGGCCTCGGTGGAAGCCTCGGCCAGGGCCCGCAAGGACGAATGGATGGCCGCGGCGAACCGGGCGACCGCGCCGACCAATGCCGACCTTCCCTCCGACGCGCAGGTCATCGGCGCGGTGCAGCGCACCATCGGCGGGGAGAATTCCGTGCTCGTCTGCGCGGCGGGGGGGCTTCCGGGCGAGCTGCACAAGCTCTGGCAGGCGGTAAAGCCCGGCGGCTACCACATGGAATACGGCTTTTCCTGCATGGGCTACGAGATTGCCGGGGCGCTCGGCGTCAAGCTGGCGCGGCCGGAGGCGGATGTCGTCGTCATGGTCGGCGACGGCTCCTACATGATGATGAATTCCGAGCTTTCCACCTCGATCATGCTCGGCAAAAAATTGACCGTCGTCGTGCTCGACAATCGCGGCTACGGCTGCATCAACCGCCTGCAGATGGGCACCGGCGGCGCGAACTTCAACAACCTGCTCAAGGACGCGATGATCGAGACCATGCCGAATATCGACTTCCGCGCGCATGCCGAAAGCATGGGGGCCGTCGCCGTCAAGGTCTCCTCCATCGCCGACTTGGAAACGGCCATTGAGGAGAGCAAGGCGAACGACCGTACCTCGGTCATCGTCATCGACACCGATCCGCTGATCACCACGCAGGAAGGCGGCCACTGGTGGGACGTCGCCGTGCCGGAGGTGAGCCCGCGGGCCGAGGTCAACAAGGCGCGCGAGGCCTATGTGAAGGCCCGCGCGGCGCAGAGCCTCGGGTAGGATACGAACAAAGCCCCTCTCTTTCCTCTCCGTCATCCTCGGATCAAGCCCGAGGATAACGGAGGAAAGGCAGGGAGATAAAGATATCGGAAGGCCGTTTGCCTTCCCCAAGGAGACCCAGATGAAAGCCAAACTCGGCATGTCGCCCATCGCCTGGTGGAACGACGACCTTCCTGAACTCAGCGACGATGTCTCCCTCGAGGAATGCCTTCGCCAGTCGCGCAGCGCCGGCTTCACCGGCATGGAGAAAGGACGCCGCTTTCCCGAGGATCCCACCGTGATGCTGCCGATCCTGCGCGCGGCCGACGTGACGCTGTGCGGCGGCTGGTTCTCCGGCACGCTGGTGAACGAGGAGCTTGCCGCCAACAAGGACCGCATCGCGCCGATGATCGAACTGTTCAAGGCCGTCGATGCGCCCTGCATCGTCTATGGCGAGGTCGGCCGCTCCATCCAGGGCGACCGCTCGAAGCCGCTCGCCACCAAGCCGCGCCTTTCCGACGACGAGATGAGGGCCTATGGCCGCAAGCTCACGGCATTCGGCGAATGGTGCGCGGAACAGGGCATGCCCCTCTCCTACCATCACCACATGGCCGCCGTCGTGGAGACCGAGCCGGAGCTCGACGCCTTCATGAAGGCCTCCGGCGAAGGCATTCCGCTGCTGCTCGACGCCGGGCACCTCGCCTTTGCCGGCGGCGACGTGCTGCGCGCCATCGACAACCACCATGCCCGCATCAACCACGTCCATGTGAAGGACATCCGCCGGTCCGTGGTCGACGGCCTCGACCGCAGCCGGCAGTCCTTCCTCGACGCGGTGGCGCTCGGGGCCTTCACCGTGCCGGGCGACGGCTCGCTCGATTTCGGCGCGATCGTGCAGAATCTGGCCGATTACGGCTATGAAGGCTGGTTCGTGGTGGAAGCCGAGCAGGATCCGCGCAAGGCGCCGCCGCAGAAAATGGCAGAGATCGGCCACGCAGAACTGATGCGCGTCATGACCGCCGCGGGTTATACCGTGGAGACGGAAGGTTTTCCCAAGGGCTGACCGTCCCGGACGCCGAATGAAAGGAACATGCCCATGCCGAAACTCCTCGTAAAACCGAACGGCACCCATGGCCGCGTCAGCCATGTGACGCCCGAAAGCGCCGGCTGGACCTATGTCGGCTTCGACCTGCACCGCATGAAGCCGGGCGAGATCGTCGCGGCGGAAACGGGAAGCCGCGAGGTCTGCCTCGTGTGGATTTCCGGCAAGGGCAAGGCGACGGCGGGCGGCAGGGATTTCGGCGTCCTCGGCGAGCGCATGAACCCCTTCGAGGGTGCGCCGCATGCGCTCTACATCCCCGTCGATTCCAACTGGTCGGTGACGGCGGAGACCGACCTGGAGCTCGCCGTCTGCTCGGCACCGGGCGGCGGCGATCACGAGGCGAAGGCCATTCCGCCGGGCACGCATCCGAAGCTTTCGCGCGGCAAGGGCTCCAATGTCCGCCACGTCTACAACATCATGCCGGAAGACGATAATTCGGCCCATTCGCTGCTCGTGGTCGAGGTCATCACCCCGAGCGGCAACACCTCGTCCTATCCCTCGCACAAGCACGACCGGGACGACCTCCCGAACGAAAGCCTGCTGGAAGAGACCTACTACCACCGCATCAACCCGCCGCAGGGCTTCGCCTTCCAGCGCGTCTACACCGACGACCGCTCGCTCGACGAGGCGATGGCGGTGGAGGACGGCGACGTGACGCTGGTGCCGAAGGGCTACCACCCCTGCGCCACCATCCACGGCTACGATCTCTACTATCTCAACGTGATGGCGGGGCCGAAGCGGGTGTGGAAGTTTCACAACGCCAAGGAGCATGAGTGGCTGCTGGGGTGAGCCCCGGCGAGGCCGTTGCCTGACCGCCTCCGTTCGAACGAGGCGGCCCGATATTCAACACATCACGCCGCCGGTGCCGGTTGCCCCTCATCCGGCCTGCCGGCCAACTTCTCCCCGCAAGCGAGGCGAAGGGATATGCCGCGCCGTTTTCCCCGGTCAATGACCCTGCGTGGGGCAAGTCCCCTCTCCCCGCTTGCGGGAGAGGGTTAGGGTGAGGGGCGAATGGAAAAGAATGGCGCAGCGCTGCCTACCGCTTCCACTTCCGCGTCAAACCCCACGCCCTGGCGATCTCCAGCGTCGACGAGAACCCCGCCTCCAGCATGAACGGCTCGGCGGATACCGCATGGCCACCGCCCTCGCCGGGAAGCACCGGCGTGCCGTGGTCCATGCCGTCGATTTCGTGGAAGGTGACGAGGGGCTTGCCGTCCTTGTCGGGCCAGATGCGCGTGCGGCGGCCCTTCATGCGCTTTTCCACGAAGGCGTCCTTCGGCAGGCGATAGAGATCGCGCCATTGCTCGACGAGGGCAAGGCCGTTGGAGAGGGAGACGGTCTCGTCGGCCGTGCCGTGCCAGATCGAGATGGCGGGCTTGCGGGTGATGCGGGGAGAAATCTTGCGGACGAGGTCGGCCCATTCGCGGGCGGTGCGCTCCGGGGCCTCCTTCATGGCGTCGAAGGCGCGGGTGGCGTCGCGCGCCGCGCCGAAGGGGAGGCCCGCGATGATCGCGCCGCCGGCGAAAAGCTCGGGATAGTTCGCCAGCATCGCGGCCGTCATCGCCCCGCCGGCGGAAAGGCCGGTGATGAAGATACGCTGCGGGTCGCTGCCCGCCTGTTCGGCGGCATGGGCCACCATCTGGCGGATCGACATCATCTCGCCGCGGTCGCGCGTGACCTCGCTCGGGCGGAACCAGGTGAAGCAGAGCCGCGGATTGTTCGCCTCGCGCTGCTGGGCATAGACGACGGCAAAGCCGCGCTCGTCTGCAAGCGACGCCCAGCCCGCGGCGCGGTCGTAGCTTTCGGCATCCTGCTGGCAGCCGTGCAGCACCAGAACGAGTGGCCGCCCGGCGGGCAGGCCTTCGGGAATATGCGCGAACATGCGCAGACAGCCGGGATTGCTGCCGAAATCCGTGACCTCGACAAGCGGCGAGCCACCTGCCGGACGGCGGCGGGTGGCGGGCGTCTTGCGCTCGGGTGTGCGGTGGAAGGGCCAGAGCAGGTCACCCAGCCGCGCCTCGGTCGGCACCAGCCGCTCGACCGACCTCTTGAAGCGGTCTCGCATGCCCGGCCTCTCTTTCGTGGAATTGCTCATCGTCAGGCTACATGCGCCTCGTGAAGGACAGGATCAAGGCAGAAGGGGCGAATTTACGGGGGATGGCTCATTCTCCGGGCTCATGAGGGCATTCATAAATAGCCAAAGCGTTCGCCCCTCGCTTTCGTTCCCGCCCTTTCGGATGAAGGCAAGCTGATGTAGCACTTCTGCAACGACAAAACCGCGACAGGATGGAAGCAATGAGCGAGCACCACGGCGTCACTCCGGAACAGGCCCGCGCCAAGATGGCGCCCTTCGACTGGGCCGACCCCTTCCTCCTTGAGGACCAGCTGACCGACGAAGAGCGCATGATCCGCGACACGGCTCGCGCCTATTGCCAGGACAAGCTGGCCTCGCGCGTCACCGAGGCGAACCGTCATGAAGTGTTCCACCGCGAGATCATGAGCGAGATGGGCGAACTCGGCCTGCTCGGCCCGACCGTGCCGGAGGAATACGGTGGCGTCGGCGCGAACTACGTTTCCTACGGCCTCGTCGCCCGCGAAGTCGAGCGCGTCGATTCCGGCTACCGCTCGGCCATGTCCGTGCAGTCCTCCCTCGTCATGCACCCGATCTTCGCCTACGGCACGGAAGAGACGCGCAGGAAGTACCTCCCCAAGCTCGCCTCCGGCGAATGGGTCGGCTGCTTCGGCCTCACCGAGCCGGACCATGGCTCGGACCCCTCCTCGATGATCACCCGCGCCAAGAAGGTCGACGGTGGCTATCTCGTTTCGGGCGCCAAGAACTGGATCACCAATTCGCCGATCGCCGACGTCGCGGTCGTCTGGGCCAAGTCCGACGCGCATGACGGCAAGATCAAGGGCTTCGTGCTGGAACGCGGCATGAAGGGCTTCGAGACACCGAAGATCGAGGGCAAGTTCTCGCTGCGCGCCTCCGTCACCGGCATGATCATGATGCAGGACGTCTTCGTTCCCGACGAGAACCTGCTGCCGGAAGTCGCCGGCCTTGCCGGCCCGTTCGGCTGCCTCAACCGCGCCCGCTACGGCATCGCCTGGGGCGCGATGGGCGCCGCCGAGTTCTGCTGGCACGCCGCCCGCCAGTACACGCTCGACCGCAAGCAGTTCGGCAAGCCGCTCGCCGCCACCCAGCTCATCCAAAAGAAGCTGGCCGACATGGAGACCGAGATCGCGCTCGGCCTGCAGGGCGCGCTGCGCCTCGGCCGCCTGTTCGACGAGCACCGCGCCCCGGCCGAGCTGATCTCGCTGATGAAGCGCAACAATTGCGGCAAGGCGCTCGATATCGCCCGCGTTTCCCGCGACATGCACGGCGGCAACGGCGTCTCCGACGAGTACGGCGTCATCCGCCACGTCATGAACCTCGAAGCCGTCAACACTTACGAGGGCACGCACGACATCCACGCGCTGATCCTCGGCCGCGCGCAGACGGGGCTTCAGGCGTTCCAGTAAGTCTTTCCTGCCTTTACGGTTTCCGGCGGCCGCCCGCTAAAATGCGGGCGGCCGTTTTCATCCTTTATCCATCCCGTTTCGATACAGTCGAAACCCGGCAACAGAAGCGGGAGGGAACCATGCCCCTCGAAACCGTCCACGAGCAGCTTCGCCTGCGCCATCCCAAGCGCAGCTTCGTCCCGTATCGCCTCGACAAGCCCGGCTTCATCACCCCGATCGGCCACCACCTCAGCACGGCGCAGCGCTATACCTGCCTCGTACGCAGCATTTCGAGCGCCGGCGCGGCGATCTCGATCAACAAGGCGCTGGAATTGCCCGAGAATTTCTATCTGGAGATCCAGGGCATCCGGGACGGCATCCCCTGCACGGAATTCAAGCGCGAAGGCGAGGATATGACCGTGCGTTTCAACATGTTCCTCGACACGGATTTCCTCAATCTGGTGCTCGGCCGGACGGTCCCCGCGCAGGACGACTGAACCGGCCTTCAGCAAAAATCCGGGCCGATAAATTTTTAAGCATTTGTTTCAGCGAAACAAAACAGTCCCCTGCGACACTTCGCCCATCTTCAGGACATGATGTCCCCCTACCGGGAGTATGGCAATGAGTTTGGGTGCCGATCCGCGCTCCACCGCGGGACTTTACGAGCGCAAGTGGGAGCGCTTTGCCGTGAACCGGCAGGGCATGCTGATGACGGTCGGCTTCGACCTCGCGGCGCCGAAGCTGCGCAGCTGCAAGCTCATCGACATTTCGCAGGGCGGCGCGAGCTTCGTCGTGTCCACCACGATCGGCCTTCCGCTGCATTATTATCTCTCCGTCGTCGGCGTCGCCTCGCGCATCGGCTGCGCCGAGGTCTATCGCAACGATAGCCGCATCGGCGTGCAGTTCATCAAGGAAATCGACGAGGAGCTGCTCCACACCATCGTTCGCTCCGACTACTTTACCGGCGGCGTCAACAACTCCCGCCCGAAGCAGGAGGAGCGCCGCTACATGGCGGGCGTCGAAAGAGCCGGCCTCGGCTCGGCGGCCACCTGAGCGTTTCACCTTCCGCCATTATTGGATAGGGTGCCCGTGGAAGACCGATTCCGGCGGGCATTTTCTCCGTCCGGCAGCCGGTTCCCCCGTTCATCGATACCAG
>Ga0153917_1000329_pt1 | contig 35468 bp, 34 predicted proteins | sample TSFL001MetaG_FD_104695 | JGI IMG/M metagenome (GOLD analysis project Ga0153917, IMG submission 104695) | Attine ant fungus gardens microbial communities from Florida, USA - TSFL001 MetaG | ecosystem: Host-associated > Fungi > Mycelium > Unclassified | place: USA: Florida, Paynes Creek Historic... | reverse complement strand
TGGAGAACTTGAGCATGCAGGTCCGGTGTAGCCGCCGCGATGACACGACCGTCTGATGCTATCGTGAGGGGTTGACCGTCCCAGTCGGTGATGACGCCGCCGGCACCTTCAACGATGGGCACCAAGGTGAAGTAATCGAACGGCTGCAGAAGCGCCTCGATAACTAGATCCACATGTCCAGAGGCCAGCAATCCGTAACTGTAGCAATCGCCGCCGAAACGGGGTGTCGCAGAAGAGCGGGCGATCTTCTCTATTTTTGCCCGATCGACTTCCTCGAAATAAAATGGCGAGGTCGTATAGAACCGGGCGCCTTCCAGATGGCGACACACACTTGTCCGGCAGGCCTCAACGTTTCCTCGGGCAGAGGTGAAGTGCGTCGGACTCCCCTGTGTCGCCTTCCAGCGCTCTCCAAGTGCTGGCATATCAATGAAGCCGAGTTCAGGTTTGTCATCTCGCAAAAGGCTGACAAGTGTTCCCCAGATGGGCCACCCCGTGATGAAGCTCCTTGTTCCGTCGATCGGGTCGACAACCCATGTATACTTTGCCCCCAGATTCAGGCGCCCATACTCTTCGCCCAGTATCCCATGATCAGGGTAGTGTTCAGCGATCTTCTTTCGAATCGACGACTCGATCTCGCGATCGGCCTGGGTGACCGGACTGCAATCTGCCTTGAGTTCCGCATCCAATGCCTTGCGGAACCAGGACATGCTGATTTTTGCGGCGTCATCGACCAGAGCTTCTGCAAAGCCCGCCCATTCCCGGTTAGTGGTCTCGTCAACCATCCTGTACTCTCCAATATCGTGCATGACCGGCTTACGGGAGCGGCATCGATCGACGGCGGGGCTCGTCAGGCTAACGTTGCGAAAAACGTCTTTGCCGCGGGAGTTTCAGGCGTCGTCATTACCTTCGACGTTGGGCCGCTCTCTGCAATCCGGCCTTCATGCATGAGCACGACCGTGTGGGAGACATCGCGTGCGAACCGTAGTTCATGCGTCACGATCAACATTGTCATACCTTCCGATGCGAGCTGTCGCATGACACCGAGCACTTCTCCAACCAGCTCCGGGTCGAGCGCCGAGGTCGGCTCGTCGAACAGGATCAGTTCCGGGCGCATGGCCAGCGTGCGAGCGATCGCCACCCGCTGCTGCTGTCCCCCGGACAGCGAGGCGGGATAGGCGTGAGCCTTGTCTGCCAGCCCCACCTTCCGAAGAAGCTCCAAGGCTTCGGTCTCGGCGTCCGTGCGCTTCTGCTTCAGGACGATTTGCGGCGCCATCGTGATGTTTTCCAGCACGGTCATGTGAGGGAAGAGATTAAAATGTTGGAACACCATCCCGATCCGGGCGCGCTGTTGGGCTAGCTTATCAGCCGGCAAATGGTAGAGGCAGCCATCTTTCTCGAGGTAGCCTATCAATGCCGCGTCAAGGAGGACGCGTCCGGCGGTAATCGATTCCAGTGCATTCACCGTGCGCAGGAGCGTCGATTTCCCCGATCCGCTTCTGCCGAGAATGCAGACGACTTCGCCGCGTTTCACGGAAAGGTCGATCCCGCGCAGGATATGATCGGCGCCATAGAATTTATGAACGCCTTCGATCCGCAGGAATGGTGTTGAGTCGCTATGGCTCATTGTTCCGCTCCGATCCTGTAGCTCGACGGATTTGCCAGCCGGTCGTTCAGGATCGCGCGATGCTGAAGGCGCCTGAGAGCGTTGGCCTTGAAAAGACTGATGAAAGGATTTTCGGGCCGTCTGGTCCCCTTGGCGAACCGGCGTTCGAGCCGGGATTGCAGCACGCTGAGAACCGAGGTCATCACCAGATACCAGATGCTCGCAACGATGAGCAGCGGTATGATCTGATAGGTGTTGTTGTAGATTGCCTGAGCATTCGTAAGAAGATCCCTGCCAGCGATGACCGAGACCAGGGAGGTTGTCTTGAGCATACCGATCACCTCGTTCCCCAGTGGCGGTACCACGACACGCATTGCTTGAGGCAGAACGATCTTCACCATCGCTCTCGACGGCGTCAGACCGAGAGATTGCGCTGCCTCGACCTGTCCGGGGTTCACGGATTGAATGCCTGCACGGACGATCTCGGAGGCGTAGGCCGCCTCGTTCAATCCAAGTCCCAGGAGGGCGGCGACGTAAGCGCCGATGACCGCATTGGTCGGCGCATCGAAGAAGACGATGTCCGTTCCCGGTATCGCGAGGAATATCCTAGGATACAACGCACCGAGAAAGCCCCAGAAGATGATCTGCACGAGCTGCGGCGTGCCGCGGAAGAACCACGTATAGGCAGATGATGCAATCACTAGAACAGGGTTCCCGGACAAGCGCATCAGGGCCAGCATGACAGCCCCCACCGTGCCAATGATCATCGCCAGGACCGTCAATTCGACCGTCACCACCATGCCGCTCAGAATATCGGGATGGAAAAGGTATTCCCCCACGACGCTCCACTCGAAGCGAGGATTGGTCGCGACGGAATATCCCACGAATGCGACGCTCAGGATGAGAAGGCACGCGGCAACGCGCCTTCCCCAATGTTTGTGCGGTACGACCACAGCCAGTTCCCGCATCTTGTCTGTGTCCATCGACATTACCCTCTGTGATCGATCCCGCTGGCGCACCGGCGGCGTTATTCCTTCGCGGTGTTGATCTCGATCTTCTCTACGCTCAGGGGCTCAATGTTGTATTTCTGCATGATCGTCTTGTAGGTTCCGTTGTCGACAAGACGTTGCAAAGCCGCCTGGATCGCATCCCGCAACTGCTCGCTCCCCTTGGGAACGGCGATGCCGATAGACGATTGCTGGTTATCAAGATCGGTGTAGATGACTGCGTCAAACGCGTTGCCACCGTCGACTGTCTGGGCGATGTAAGCTGCAGTTGCTGCCTCGTTGGTGGAGGCATCTGCCTTACCGGCCTTGACGGCCAGATGTACATCGCTGCCAGAAGGCAACACGACTGCCTCGACTGGTGATTTGCCTCTTTTCACGCATTCGGCGCTCAGGTCCGTAATTTCCTTTTCACCATTGGTTCCGCGCTGGGTCGACATCCGCTTACCGCAGATATCCAGCTTGCCTTTCACGTCGGAGCCCTTGGGGACGATCATTGCGTTCTGGCTAATGGAATAGTCGATGAAATCGACGACCTTCTGCCTGTTGAGCGTGTCCGTAAAAGCCGACAATGCGATATCGTATTTGCCGGCGGCCAGACCCGGAATGATCCCGTCGAACGGCTGCTTGTTCCAGTTGAACGTCACGCCGAGAAGGGCGCCTGCCTCCTGCATCAGGTCGTATTCCACGCCCGTCAGCTCATTCTTGGCGTTGAAATATTCATAGGGCGGAAACGGATATTCGGACGCGACCTGAACGACGCCCGCCTTCTGGATGCTGTCCGGCAGCATGGCCCGCAGTTCCGGGACTTCCTCCGCGCGAACGATGCTTGTGAACGAGAGAAGAAGGGCAATGGAGATAGTCGAACGAATTGACATGCTTGCAGACATGGAAGCTCTCCTGGAGGTTAAGATTGCAGTTGTTGAGCGGCAGAGGAAATTGTCTTGATCGCCTGTTCGGCGACCTCACCGGAAAGGGTGAAATGAGGAGAAAGACGCAGACCCGCTCCACGGGCCGAAAGATAAAGCCCCTCGGCGCGAACACGTTGCGACAGTTCAAGCGCCTGCGCTTCGGGAATGGAAAGGGTGACTATCCCGCTTTGCTGGATATTGGAACTGCCGGCGATCAGCGACCAGCCATGCTGTAGGGCCACCTCGCGAACTGTCCGGGCCGCCACCAGCGTGCGCTGACGAATGTTATCCAAGCCGTATTCGTCATACCATTCGATCATTTCCGAAAGCGCGAACATGGAGGTATAGCTCTGATTGCTGGGCACTACCGGCCAAAGATCGCTGTCCAGCAGCTTGCCAAGGCGGTCGACAATTTGCGCCGATAAGTGGACGATTGCCGCTCCCGGAGAGCCGCAGAACCATTTGTGGGCAACGGATACGAGAACATCGATCTCCTCGATCTGCGCGCCCGTCGGGACAATCGGCATCGCTTGGGACGCATCGACGACCAGTGTGAAGCCGAGATCACGGCGTGCGGCGACGAGCGGAGCCAAGTCGATCACCGCTCCGGTGATCCAATGCACCTGGCTGACGAGGACGACCGACGTCTCGCCATCGACATGCGCCAGCAGGTCGGAGGCAGTCCACTGCACGGCGGGAACGAGTCGCAGATCGCGGCCGGTGCGGGCGGCATAACGGCCGGCAAGCGTCACGAGGCCGGGATAATCGTCAGCACAGCATACGACGGAGCCGCGCCCGGCCGGCATCGCCTGCAGGACGGCATCCGTGGCCGCCATTGCGGTGGAGCCAACGAAGCTTCGACCGGCCGATACGCCCAGAAAGCCCCGTACCGAAGCCTCGGCACGGCGGACGATCTCATCGGGCCGGTACTCTTCGCGCGCACTAGTCCCACATGTCATGTATTCGGAGAATTGAGCCAGAATGGCTTTTCGAACCGAAGCGGGTGGAATGCCCAGGGCTGCCATATCCAGGTAGCCGATACGGTCCAATTGCGCGAATTCCGCAGCATCGATGTTGGGCGACATGTCAGCCTCCCATCCCTACCGGGGCAACCCCGCCCCATGAAGACAGATACGTCTTGCTCGCCATGACACCCCCCACGCTCTCTCGACCAACGTCGCTTCAGAAAGTACACTACAGTAGACCAATGTGCACAGATATGACAATGGCAAATTTTTGTTACGAGCATATGACGAAGAACGACGCGCAAAACGCGGTGTCCTAGCCGCGGATATCTTGGCTCTCGGGGGTGACACCAACCATGTTCCTGCGTAGAAGGTTGCGTCGGGTATCATGAAACTGTCGAGCCGCCCCAGGCGCCGCAAAGCAAAGCCGTGGAGACGCATGACGACGTCCGTGAAACAGAAAGACAAGCAGCGTGAAAGCGGTATCGATCGCGCGATCGATATTCTGGAGTGTCTGCATGAGGCGGGAGAACCGTTGTCGATTGCGGAAATATCGCAACGCCTCGATGCGCCACGCTCCACGATCTACAAGTTCGTCAAGCGCTTCATAAAATCGGACATCTTGGAAGACTATGGGCCGCGCGGCCGAATCTTCTTCGGCCGGGCAATCCATTTTTATGCCGCGGATTATCTCAGGCGGAACGACCTCATGCGCCGGGCCCGCGACGAAGTCGATCGTTTGGCGCAGCAGCTCGGGGAAACATTCGAATTTTGCACCCTGCAGGGGAACAAATACGCAATCGTATATGCGCAGACGGGCGCGCGCATGTTTCGAATCGGCTCTGAGGTCGGCGTCAGGCTGCCCATTCCGTGGACGGCATCCGGTCGCCTCCTTCTCGCAGGCTTGTCGCGTCAGGAGATCGTCGATCTTATCCCGCCAGAGGATTTCATCTTGCCGAATGGCCATGAGGTGGGCGTCGATGAGCTCTGCCGTGGCGTGGCCGCCGCCAGCGCGGCAGGTTACGCCATAACGTCGGGACTCATCGACAACCTGACCAAATGCCTTGCCGCCCCGATCCGGGATGCGAGCGGCAAGGCGATGGCAACGCTCTGCGCCGTGGTGACGATCGATCGGACGGCTGACGAGGTCATGGCGCTTGTGCGGCACCTCAGAACGAGCGCCGACCGGCTTTCCATGGCCGCCGTGCCAAGCGCGGCCGAATAGGCGGCTGGCTCGTAGCGTTGGGACATCGCTCCGCCTATTTCGACGGAATAGCCGCGACACAGTCCATTTCCACCATGTCGTCGATCAACTGGCATCCAATGACTGCCCTGGCAGGAGGCATGCCAGGAAAGAACTCCCTGTAGATTGCATTGAACTCGGCGAAATTGCCGAGGTCGCCCAGATAGGCATTGACCTTGACGGCGTGTTTCAACTCGGTTCCGACGCCGCGAAGGATGACATCCAAGTTACGCAATACCTGCCGTACCTGTTCCGCGAAACTCTCGGGCATCTCTCCCGTGCGTGCGTCCACGGGACCTTGTGCCGATACGAACGCCAAGCCATTGCTGACCACGGCATGTGAATAGTGGCCCGCCGGCTTGACCGCATCCTCAACTATCACTGTTTCCCGCAAACCAAGTCTCCTTCTATTGTCTCGGGAGTTCTGCGTGAGGCGACGAAGTGCGCTTTGGTCACGACGGGCAAAGGCCATCGGCCTGCCAGCGCCCGAACTTCCGCTTGCTACACATCTGCTCGCATCGCTGATCTCCGATTGGAAAGCATCAATTGTTCACTACAGTGAACTTTGAATCACAGTTATGAACATTGCATACTTAGAGGCGTTGAGGCGGTTACGCAACCGGATGTTTGAATGCGCCATGCGTTCGCATTCTGAAAAATCTTCACCCGATATCTAATTACTACCCGTTCGACCTGTGCGAAGGTCATATCGTTATCCACGCTCAGAGTGATGAGAATTGCGGTGACAACAATCTGCGGGCGGCTTATTTGCATGCTCTCGCTGTGAATTGCCTCCCCTCCCCATTTCGACCGGACACTCGGCATAAGCAGGAAGGCTCAAGCACAGGCTTATGTCTAACGAGTATTGACGCATTGAAGTGATCATCGGCAATGGGGATTGTTGGCGGCCTCTTTATCGCGCGGTGGTGGGGGCTTAAGCATGCTGTAACGCGAAGGTATGCCCTCACGTGACGGCTTCGACGTTACTCTCGCCAGCGTCACATCTGGGTTGATGCCGGCTATTTGTGACAGGGGTAGCTTCGAGCCTAAAGGTCAAGGTTCCACGTGCCGTAATCGTTATGGTGGACGGTTGGTCCGCTTTGGGGCCGTAAAGGGACTGTCCGATATTTGATTGCCGAACAGCGACAGCGGACATCCAGTCATGCGTGGATGTGGTCCGAGTTCGGCCCATCAGAGACGTTCGACCAAGCCGCAGCAGCACAAGTCCCTAACTTTGCAAGCTAAGTATCGCCTCCGCGACGCGTCGGGCACCTACGATCGGGTTGCTCAAGCTGATTGTCGCGGGAAGTTCCACGCGGAAGGTGACCGACTGGGCATCCACATGCTGATGGGTGACGAGGTCATCGCGCCGCAGGACCTCGACGGCCGGGTCTGCCATGTCGTACCCACGGATGAACGTCACGCCAAATGTATTCGTGAACGGTGCCTCGTTGACCATCGTGGCATGCTCGTACCCGATGCCCGACTCTGTGCCGTACACAGACACGCGCGTGAGGAAGTCATCGACCAAGCCGCTAGCCCCGGTGGCGTTGAGACGCTCAAGAATGCTGTTCACCAATGAAGGAATCGACAAAGCAGACGCATTGTCTTCTGCTTGGCACAGGCCGATGCTTACGAGGAGCAGGCGCGTTTCCCCTGTGGCGTCATCACTGGCAGGAATAGGCTCGATTTGATGGATGCCACGGATGGCGTGACTTGAGGTGGTGCGAGTGGTGGTTTTTATCTCTACGCCTGTGCCCTGCCATGTGAAATCCCTTGCTGAGCGGCGCCAGCCATCCCAAGCCTGAACGATCGGTCCGACCTGGGGATCGGCCGCGCGGCGGCACAGAGCGTCGAGTAGGATCAGTTCTCCGATAAGTCCGAGGATCGCATTTTCGGAAATTTCCATGCGTTTGATGGCGAGTTCGATCAGCGGTTCGGTGACGGCAAAGGCACGTTCCAGATTCGCGTCGGCCCTTTCACGCAGCAGTTCAGCAGCAATGAATGCACCAACTTGGTCGAAATGCCCTAGCGCGGGCAAGCAAATCCGGTTGGCATTTAGCGGAGGCAGTGTGTTACGGTGCCAGGAGTGATAGTTCATCGCAGTCTTCACCGTGCCGGTTCGGGGCCTTAACTCTTCGCCCGCAAGGAAGAGTTCCAGGTGACCACGACTGTTCCGAGCGACCCCGATCACCTTCGCATCAGTCAACCAAGTAATGTCTCGGTCTTCTCCACCTGCACCCGTCGGAAGCATGTTGATCTGGTTTAGAACTGCTTCGTAGCTGGCCATGGAAAATCCCTCTTAACGATAGCTACCCCAGAACGGGTGGCTGAAAACTGCTCCGGACCTCCTGCAGGGAAGCAGACTCCAACTGCGACCGTGGGGTACTCATCGTCCGGATGTTGATTGACGTAAAAGAGAATTTGACCGTCGGAACCGGTGGGTCGCCAACCTGTGTTATTGCTCGACGGCACTTCAGCGTTACGGTGATAGTAGTCAAAATAGACGTCGCCGCGATACTGGCTCGGTCCGGCGTTAGGGTCACTCGCACCCCAAGTGGTCTTGAGTTCGCCTCCGGCCACCCTCTTTGTGGTGGCGCGTATTCCAAATGGCAGCTGGGCTAGCGGACCTTTGGATACAGTGGCACCTTCTCCGTAACGAATGCCGATCCAGAACTTTGGCCGCTCAGCGTACTTGTGCGAGAGGTCGGCGTAGGACCATCGATCGCCGGGCTGGCCGGTCACAAATAGGCCCGTGATCGACCGAGTGAGGCTAGCCGACCAAAGCCGAAGGTAGGCAGCGATGGCATAGGGACAGGCCTGCCTCGGCTGGTCTCCAGCACCACTCCTCACCGGAGGGCGATAGAAAGGTGCGTCGGCCAGTTTGGCGAGCGCGTTTGCGCGGGCTTCGATACCGCGCCAGATGTCCGCGTGAAACCCCTCGTTCCCGGGTCGGTAATCCGCGAAAGTGAGACGATCCAAAAGTTCGGCGGCCTCGGTCAGTTCGAGTGGAACATCTAGGATCCGACCCCGTAGCACTTTGGCGACGGTGAGGTCGCTTGATGGCCGGTCGAAGAGTTCAGCCACGATTTTTGCATTGGGGTCCGGCTGTCCGCTATCATTGATGACCGTAATGAAGGGCCGTGCACCTGGGGATATTGGAAGGGTGCCCACACCTGCGATCTTGCCTGTGGCTGCGAAATTGAGCCCCTGCAAGACGGTAGGTTTTGGGGCGTCGCTCATCATGCGCTCAGTGATGGAGTTTCGAACCGCTTCATCTACATCGTGATAGTCACGGAAGAGGGAGAGTTGGACGCTGGAGGCGAATACGCGGCATAGTTCAATGTACGACCCGCGGTAACCAAACCAGCGCTGCATCTGCATCTGCGTGTCTGCCAACGGGTTAGCCGATGAACGTTGAAACAACGCCGTGGTCATCCCTTCCAGCGTCAGTCCCCGCGCCATGACATTCCCTGAGACGAAAATCGTGCAAAGGTCGTGTGGTGCTTTCCATTTGCCGGTGTCTGTGTCCTGGGTTGGAGCATAAGCAGGACGATCGTCAGCGTTGGGGTCGCTGTTGACCACGGCGATCCTTGTTCCAGGGATCACCTCCGTGATTAGTAGGTTCTCGACCGTCTGCCAGTCCGGGAAACTCGCCGATGGCAGGACGTCGAACTCCTCCTCGATTACTCTGGCAGAGGCGCGATACTTTTCGAGCCATTGCGCCCACGGGTCGCGGTCCGCCAGCAATTGATCCACCAAAGTGTGTGGAAGCCTGGCATTTCCCGCATTGAGCATATCTCGAGCCGTCGCTCGATCCTTAACTCCCGCCCAGATCAGAAGGTCCTCAGCTCCCTGAAATTGATGCTGGATTGCCGCAGAGGGATGATACAACATCGAGTGCGGCGAAGCCGCGCTGGCAGTAGCTTCTTCTTTTGTGTCGAACAGCTTCACGAGTGAGGACGCTGGCCCAAGCCTGCCAGAGCGGTTTAAACGGATGGCGCCCGCTACCAAAAATGCTCGGACAGCGTCGGCGAGGTCCTGCTGTACGGAATTGGTGGTGGGCACACACAGTTTGGCCGCTTCCGCGCGGCGGTAAAATACCTCGCCGCCGGTGTAGAAAGAACGGATCCCAGCCGCCTCGGGGTAAGTCGATGAGCGAGGGGCATTGAGATTACCAGGGTTGGTTGTATCCACTGGATGGCCAACGTCGAGTGGCGTGCGGAGAGAGATCAGGAAATCTCGTGGCGCCAAAGGGTTGTGATCCTCCTGAAGGAGGTTGGCCTGAGGTGTCGCTGTGTAGGCGATGTAGGTCGAGAACAGATTGGTAGGCGAACCCTGAGGGGGATCCCAGAGGTTGGCAATCGCACGTGGGATCTGCTTCAGGTTGCCGTAAATGGGGTCCTGCGAGGCCTCAACGTGGGCATCGAGAATAGAACCATCGTCAGCCTCGTCGTCAAGTACGAGCATGTGTACGGGACGACCAAGCTCCTCAACTTCTTTAAAAACGTTGTCGCGAAGGCTTGCTCCCAAGGCATGCAGATGGTCAGTCTGCTTCATCGCCACTATGATAAGAGGCCTGCCCTGACCCAGCCGTGTACGAACCTCTGCCGACGGCAAACGGTAAGTGGTTCTCAGTGGGTAGGCCTGTTCTGCCAGAGCAATGCCACGCTTAGGACATAGCAGGCGGCGCTTGACCTTCTGTGCATTTTCCTCGCCCGAGTCCAACTGCTGCACCAGCCGCTCATAGGTCTGGCGCCACAAGGAGAGGCGGGTCCCGGCGAGTACGACGATTATGTCGAGGCCGTTGTCGATGGCCAAGGCTGAAACACCGAGCATGGAAGCGGTCTTACCAGACTGGACCGAGCCCATGACGAGCCCCGTGCGTGAGCGGCGGAATGACCACTCTTCGGGCTTCGCGGTGTCGGCTGCCAGTATTCCGCGATTCAGAATGTAACGGGAGTCCGCTTCAACTGAGGCGCGCGCTGTGTGAGTCAAGCCGACGAGTTGAGCCTTGTACCTCTCCCACCACGAGTCCGCTTCTTGGGGAGGGGGTGGATTGAAATAGACGTGCTCGACGAGTTGGGAATGTCCTGGCACCGCTTTCAACTTTTCGGCTTGATGCGCATCCGCTGTAACGATGCGTACCCGGAGGTCCCGAACTGCAGACGTATTGCCTCAGCCGCTTGATCAGGGTCCAGTCCCAATAGTTCGAGGAGACTCTTGGTGACCTTGGCGATGTAGTCCCACTGGGTTTTGGTTTGCGTCTTTTCGGGGCGTTGCCAGTCCGCGGATTCCTCGCTCGCAGTGCGGATAGCATCAGCGTTTGCCTCGATGCGGCCCTCTATGTCGTCTGGCGAGGCCGCCAGGGCCATGGTAATGCCGACAAGGGAACCTACGAGTTGGAGTTCTTGCCACTTGGCGCCCTTGCCGCCATCCTTGAAGCGATCAGACCACAACTCATCGTGCGATGAGTGGAGTTCGACAGCGTTTAGCAGCAGCGAGAACAGCTGGGTTAACGTCGATGATTGGGCTAGAGGGTGCGAACTATTCTTCTGAATCGCTTTCAGTAAATCGTCAATGTTGCGGCTAGTCGATGCCAAGTCTTTCGCTTTGATGCCCTCTTTGGTCACCTCCTTGCTATCATGCAGCAGGACCGAGATGACCCAAGCGAGAACCTTAGTGCGTTTGTAGCGTGTGTCCCCAAAACCGTAGTCCGTCAGCGCGTCACCTAGGCGGCCAAGATTATCAATACCGGCAAGCGATTTGGAGATTTTGTCGACATCAGTGTTCGGGTCGGCGTCGCCGGCAGCGGCAAGAGTCGCGCGGGTGAGTTCGACCTCGTGGTAGACGGCGTTACGGATCTCTTCAGCATTTAGGTGTACGCCCTGCTTGTTGTATAGTCGAAAGACCTCATGGATCTGGGCTTGGCTGGCCTGAGTGTATTCGATGACGGGAACGGTGTAGTCCACCGGATCCTCGAATAAAGCTTCGACGACAATTTGCTGGTTCGCGACGTTTATCTCCCGACCCTTAATCTGCGTGTAGTACTTTCCTCGGAGGGGTTCGAGGAAGGGGCCAACCAGCCCGCCGTCTCCGGTCGTTCGCAGTTTGAATGGGAAGTAATATTCATTCTCATCTGTGGATTTCAGTGGGCTACCTTCTAGCGCTTTCCAAGCACGGCGAAACGCAGGGTAATCGTCATTGAAAAGATCTGTCAGATTCCGCTTGCCCTGATCATCAAGACGTCCTTGATCGTTGAATCTTTTATCTTTGTGCCGAGCGGTGACCTCTGCAACCTTCTGCTTAGCGACGGGGTGCTTTCCCACGAACCGGAGGATGGCTGTGAGCCTCTGCTTGCCGTCGACCACCTCGTGCGGCGTAGAAGGTCCGGTTCGCAGCAGAATGACGGATGGTAAAGGAACTCCGCGCAGGATGGACTCCATCAGAGACTGCCTATCGCCATTAGCCCATACGTCACCACGCTGGTACGACGGCGTCAGGTTTGGCGGCTTCTTGGTAAGTTGGAAGATCGGCCATACTGCGGCCTTTGCCGTTACCGGCTCCGGGGTAACCACGTCCTCGCCCGCGTCAATCTCGGCCCACGCGTCAGCCCACGATTGGGTAGCGGTTCCGCGGTGAGCTCCCTTGGCGTCAAGTTCTTCAAGATAATTTCCCTGAAGCCGTACGGCTGCCTCCACGCGCTCATTAAGGCGCTCGAGCGCGCGAAGACTCAGCGGCGGGTTGGCAGTTCCGGGAGCAAGGAGGTCGTCGGGTTCTAGGTTGAATTCAACGATTAGCGCCTGAAGTAATGGCTCGCCGCCTGTTAGCGGAAGGTCCTCGCTTAGGCTTAGCCAGCCTTGAACCTCAACGAGTTTATTCATCCACGCGTCAGAGGTGAAGTCGACTTCACCGCTGCTGAAAATTGACGAAACTGGATCAACGCCGTTCGGCGTGTCAGAAACCTCGGAGAGAGCTGCCAACCCTTCGGCAATGCTTTCTAGGAAGAGGGCTCGCGGGTCTTCCTCGTCGAAGTCGTTTTCATGTTCGATGTGATCAGTCATTCAGCAGCTCTTAACGGTTCGAGGTCCGAGGTGATGTTCGAGGTGGGCCGGATGAGCCCTTTCAACAACCGTTCAGCAATTGCTTTGACAACGCGAGCGTTTACTGCGTTTCCCAAGGCTTTGTACGCGTCGATGTCGGACGCGGGCAACTGGATACCTCCGAGACTCTGAAGCTCAGCGCATTCGGCTGGTGTCATGTAACGGCGTTCGCCGGCCAGGTTAGCGCCGAGGATGGGCACTTGGGTCTGCGTGAAGGCGATGAGACTTGGGGAGGTAGTGGGGCGCTTGACCCGCAGCCCCGACGCACGCATCTGTAGGACAAAGTTGTCGATGTCTCGGACCTCACCTTGCGCGTTCCACTCCATCTTCTGAAAGCTAGACGAGAAGCTTTGAGGGCTCCATCGTGCGATCCAGGGGTCGATCCAATAGCGGTTGGCTTGGTAGAATTCGCGGTTTTGCCTGATAAAAGTCCGCTTCCACTGTGGAAAATCCAAGTCACCTAGGCGATTAGCGTGGCTTGGTATCCGTGTAATTTGTTCGTCGAGGGAGCAGTCAAGGCACTGGCCGAAGCTACCCTTGAAGCCCAACTGACTGAGACCCAAGTCCGGTCTGCGAATCCAAACCCCTGCTGGAGTCTCGTCCATGTAGGGATAGGTTGCCCCAAATTCCATCGCCCAGATCGGGAAGGAAGGGAGCTTCAAAGAAGCCGGCGAGCGGCGCAGGAAGTCACCCCACATGTCAATGGCTCGCAGCGTCTGTTCGGGGATGCCGCGCCTGGAATGCCCTTTTTGGCGCAGTACCCATTGAATCTCGGTTGGATCTTTATGCTTCGCTGGCCACTCAAAATGATCGAGACCGTGAAGTGATCCTACGAAGTAGGCGCGGTCTCGCACCTGCGGAATGCCGAAATCGTGGGGCGAAAAGTGCTCTACTTTGACGGAGTAGCCGAGCTCCTCCAACAAGCGAATGATTGTGCCCTTGGTGCGGCCGCTGTCGTGCTTGAGAATATTGGGCACATTCTCCAAGATGAAGTGTAGTGGCCGCTTGACGCGCAAGATGTCGTGCACCTTGAAAAAGAGATTGCCCTGATTTGTGTCCTTGAAGCCCAACTGATCTCCTGCTTTAGAGAACGGCTGGCACGGGAAACCCGCGGTAAGGACGTGGTGATCGGGCACGTTGAGGGCTATGATTTCGTCGCTGCTCAACTCATTAAGGTCACCCCAAGCGTCGACGCCGAAGTTGACTTTATAGAGAGCCCTCAGTTTGGGCTCCCTCTCTGCAGCGAATACACCACGCCCCTCCAACTCATCGAGGGCGACGTGGAAGCCACCCAGCCCAGCGAAGAGGTCGACGAAACGGAAGGCCTCGTTACTAGTTCCCATTACCCCAGCCCAACCCGTCTCGGCCTGGTCGGGCGAGATTTCTAATGATTAGTTTAAATATGTATCTTGTGCGATTCCTTACTGTATGTCCAATAGTTTGTTGATTTCCTTGCGGAGTTGACCCCGGCGGATGCGGACAAGAAGTTGGACTGGATTTCCGCCCGTCACGGGCCGCGGGAAGAGTAATTGCCGCGCTGCGCACGGATTGCCGCTTTCCGCCCTGTCGGCACGCCCTGGAGCGATGGTGCGCTTCGTCACGTGGCAACCTGAAAACGGTAGCTTTGTCCCGCACAGGCGACGTGACGTCGTCACGAAGCTATGTCCGCTATCGGGCATGAGCGATGACGACCTTTACGACCGACTTGACGGCGCATTGCTGTCATTCAGAGAACGAGGCCAGTATGCGGTAGACCTGCATGCGGGAGCAAGACACTCTCTCGGCAATCGCCGAGGCGCCCAGACCTTCACGATTGAGTTCCTCAATTAATGCCCGGTCGATACGTGGGCGACCGCCTTTGTAGACGCCCGCAGACTTGGCTCGTTCAATCCCCTCCTTTTGCCGCTCCTTTATGAAGCGGCGCTCCATTTGGGCGACCATGCCAAGGACCGTCAGAATGATGTGCCCCATCTCCCCTCGGGTGGACACATGAGGATCGAGCACCGTCACGAATGCGCCTCGCTCCTGACACTCATGCACGATGTTCAGAACGTCGCGCGTATCGCGTCCAAGCCGATCTAGCCGGGTCACGACCAGTTCGTCCCCAAGGCGAAGGAATTCTAAAACTGTCGAGAGCTCGGTACGGCCTTCGCGGCTTGCGCCCGAGATTTTTTCTGAGCGAATGATTTCGCAGCCCTCGGCCCGAAGCCGGTCAAGCTGCCCTTCCAAATCCTGATCGCCTGTGCTGACGCGCGCGTAGCCAATTCGTGCCATGTGTGTAACCTCGACCTTTAGGCCCGAGGCTACCCTGTCACAAATAGCCGACGTCAACCCAGATGTGACGGCGGCGGGCGTAACGTTGCGATTGTCACGCGAGGGTATACCTTCGCGTTACACACAATACTCACGCGAGCAATACGACCTTTGATCGTTTGCGCTGTCATGTCGGCCATTCAAGCCGACCCGGTGCCTTCCTGAAAGCAGCCGTCTTCATACAGTCACCTCAATACTCTGGAGCACTTGCCCTGCGTGAGATAGGCACCCTATAGTCGTGTTCTTGCAGAGCGACTAAATCCCTTAAGTGCTCAATGAAGGTCGCCGGAACGGTCCGCTTCTCAGGGCCGTTCACTGAATACCGGAATATCCAATCATCTGGCCATCGTGGTCGAGGTCGATAAATGCCCGCTTGCCTCTACGGCCGACTGCCATGAAAACGAGACGGTCGGAGTGCGCTTCAAGAAAGCGCAGTGGCTGTCCACTCGGATCGTAGTGGGTGATGTCACTGCCATCGGTCTCCCGAAAGCCATTCGCGATCAAAAATCGGTCGTTGGCCTTACTCACCGCAATCGCCTTCAGTCGCTTTGGCCGTTGAATTAGGCCTACGAGGAAGCCAATGCCGGCAACGATGGTGGTCACCATGAAGCCTCCGAGCAAGGCAAGCGGAAGCGGATTATCCGGCTCGGTCTTACCGATCACGATGATCTCAAAAACCAGAAACGTGGCAGCGCAATAGCCCATAGCGATGAGGAGAACGCTACCGACAATGGTCAAGGTGATTGTTCCCATGAGCCCACGATCATGCCCTCTAACCAATCCTCGTCCGCCGATGAAAGGGCAAAATATTACTGCCAGTAGCAGAAGAATAATTTCGATATTTCTTTTCGACTTTTTGTAGAGGTCCCTCCCGAAAGAAAGGCCAAACCCAGCGGCAGTTGCTCCCCCAACAGCAGCTGCCACAAACGCTAACTTTGACCGCTTCTGTAAGAACATCAAGCAACGCCTCTTCCACGTGCGGCGACACGGTATGTGGCACGAAGTATCGAATACGAGAACCACAGAGCCGTCAGCAACCAGCCCAAGGCAGCGATTATAATTGCCACCACCAGATACAGCAGCTTACCAAGCTTAATCGCATTTTTCCCCAACACCTTGACAACGGCAGATGTTTTCCCGCCCATGCGCGCCGCCAATGAATGGAAGCGAGATAGGTCCTTGACGTCTTCGGCATGTTCGACAGCCCGGAACGCGGTCTTGATTCCCCCCGCCGTCACTATTCCAGTTGTAGAACGAACGATCACGCGCATCTCATCGACTGCCTCTTGATGGACGGCGCCCCTGAAAGCAGCTTTGGCGGCTTTGATATCCATTGGGATCAGTTTGGAAATCGGTTGACGGAGCTCTTCAAAGTCTCCATTGGCGACTTTGCGCCAGTCAATCTTGCTAAATACCGCCCGAATTTCTGAGGCTGGCGGCATCCTTATCTTCGGCGGAGAGATCATCGACAAACCACGCCTCAGGCCTTCTGCATCGACAAGCTTAACCGCCATCGATCTCAAGTGAGAGGTTAGACCGGCAGACATTTTACCCGATTTATTTGCAGTCTTTAGGATGGAAAAGCCGGCATCGGCAAGTCCCGAACCGGGCATCACAGTAGCTAGCCCAGCGAGCGCTAAGCCGAGCGTAAGTTTGTCGTAATCATCTCCTTTGATCAGCTTGGTTCCTTGGACCACCACATCTCGAGTGTCGCCGACCCCCACGTAGTCAGCGACTATCACTCCACCAATAGACGCCGCACTCGTGACTTCTCCCGTGACCGCGCCGTGCAAGAAGTCACCCGCGTTACGAAGTCCAGAATCAATCATGCTTTCTTGTGTCCGAAGAATTAACTCGGCGGGCAATTCGCGGCCGTTCTCTTCGGCTATTGCCACCAGCGCTTGCGCCTCGACGATTTCTCCATCGTCTGCAGCCTGATTAATCGCGTCCTCGTATTCCTTGTCGGTAAGACGGCTTAATCGATACTGCGATATTGAGAAGGGGTCCCAAAAGTTGAATGCCAATCTCATCGCCATGAACTGATTGGAACACAAAAAGGCGGTGAGTGATGTAAGTAGCATCACCCTTCCCAACATGCGCCACCCACTGCGAATCCAAAGAAACATGCCCACTCCGCCTGTCAAGGGCAGTCTATTGGGCCACTATTGATTATTCAATCGCAGATTGGTGTTCAGCTAGCTCCGAGCTCCCCTTCCAAATCCTGCCAGTGCTTACGCGTGGGTATGCTTTGCCGTGCAGCGTGGGCTTGTTTGTGGACCGCTGTGCGAATAGCGTTCTCCTCGAATGCAGTCGGAGGCAAGCGTGAGTATTGGGCAGGCACTTGAGGCTCTATTCGTGGCTAATCCAGACTTCGAAGCTCTGGAGAAATCCCGGGATATTTTCTGCCCTTTCGAGGCGATTGGAATGGTTAGGCAAGAGATCAGGCATGGTCACTTCTTGGCTTATTGTCTCGATCCTCAGCGCCCCCATGGCTTTGGCGCGGAGTGTCTTCGGGCGTTAATGCGTGCAGCCTCATACGCAAGACGAGAGTTACCCGAAGGCAATGTCGCGGGGCACATTACACCTCTCGATGTTCATTTAATGGATTTTGAAAAGGCGCAGATTCGCAGGGAATGGCGCCGAATTGATCTTCTTGCGGTAGTAAATGGCGAAAAGCTCATTGTAGCCATCGAACTCAAGATCGACGCATCCGAGCATAACGGGCAACTCAGTCGTTATAGAAAGCTTGTTGAAGAGCAGTGGCCACCGGATCACGGCTGGAGGCATTTGTTTTTATACCTTACCAAGTCGGGCGGCGATGCCAGCGAGGATGATGGTGAAGGCTGGATACCTCTCCATTTACAAGCTGTAGCGGAAGAGTTGGGGACCGTCGTCCAACGCCAGCATGGTACGCCGGAAGCGCGCATTCTGCTGCAATCCTATTTGTCGATGCTGAGGAGGCACCATTTGAAAGACGATAACCTCGAGGCGTTGGCAACCAAGCTGTGGACTCAACATAAAGAAGCCTTAGAGTTCCTCATGGAACGGCGGCCGGACGGTGACGATGGCATCTTCACCCAGATATATGACAATCGCGAGGAAGTCGCTGCGAGAATGTCAGAGGCCTGCGGTCTTGATGTCCTGCCGGAGGATAGTTCGAGGGGCATTATTCGGTTTGGTGTCGGAAATTGGGACGATCTACCGGACTTCCTAAGCGCACATGACTACACCGCGAGTAATCGTCTCATTCTGCTGGAGCTAGAGAGGAGCAGCAACAAGCAGCATCTTCGCGTGCGTTTTGTACTAGGCCGAGCCGATCAGGATATTCGGATGCGTTATTTTCAGGCCCTTGTAAATTCGGGGCAACCAACTACGAAACGTAAAGAAATCACTGTGGTTTGGACACGCCTTGGAACCCAAAGCATAAGCCTAGGTGAAGACGATGATGGCGATGACACGTCGCTCCTCTACGACCGAATTCTTCGCATGCTGGAAGGTTACGCTAGGGAAACCATCCGTGGATATGACAAAGCCTTTGATGCGCTTCGGCGATAATTTTCTTTGCTACACTTGATGTCTATCTCGTCCCAACCGTTTCCTTCAGCGGTAGAGCGTGACCGTTCTGCCGGTTTGTTCATTTCAATCCCTTGAGCGCTCCATATTTTCCCGGATCTTGCGCTCTTTATCTTCAATCATCTTGCGCGTAGCTTCATACGCTTCCTTTTCCTTTCGGACGTCCCATTCGGTTATCTTCGGCGCAAACTCCTCATCACGGACGAAAGCGAAGCCAAACCGATCTCCCTTGGTCGATATGCCCTTGCATTCTACGGTTTTGGCTGTGGAAGTATCAGCCTCCAGGGGCTCGTTCTCAACGCAGTATCCCTGTTCTACTCCAAACCCGCCGGCTCGCATGTTCCGTATTGCACGACTACCCGAGATCGTTTGTACCGAGGTAATCGTGCTGCGGAGCGCGCCATTGTCTTCATGGACATTTTCAAGGTTGAATCTCACCTTGGTACCGCTGTCTTCTCCAATTCGGTCAAACCTATTCTTGATTTCAAATTGGTAGTGATAACCCTGCTGCTCCCTAGTGGTAACAGTTACACTATTCTGGCCGAAAGGAGTGTGCGTTTCCGGATTGGTAAAATGATTCACCGTTCGAACCAGTTTCTTGCCGGCGATGTCGGTAAAATCATCGCCCTCAAGAATCATACTGGTAAATTTGCCAAATGCCTCTACCATAATGTTTCTGTTGGGGTTCGCGTAACCGGCGCCCTCAACTGAAAGCTTTTCAGCAGCATGTTGTTCTTGGGCGCTGTTGCCGTGAACGCCTTCGTCAGCTGCGGTGGTGCCTAGCTCTTCAGGGCCCGAGTCGTCGGTAGGTTTGGCGGCATCCCCGATATTTTTCTTGGCTTGTTCGAGGGTATATGGCTGACCCGTCTTGCCGAAATCGAGCCGGTATTCCACTTGGGCGTACCCAACACCGTAACATAGAATGTTGCTGTCGCTTTCTATGCAGGACCCTGCGAGTTCATCATCAACCTTCGTCTCTACTTCTCCGGCGGCATTGCGGGTCAGGGTCGACACCGCAACCAAATGGCTGGCATTTTCGGCATCTTGGAAAACAAACATATAGCCCTTGGTGACGACCTTTCCATCGTCGGCAACTGGCACAAAATAAGCCCCGAGGCCGTCATCGTATGTATCCCTACGAATTGTCGGAGCTACACTCGCCTGTTCTTCGTCCATGATCGCCAGATCGTTGTACTTGCCATGGATGAAATTCGAACCAACGACACGATTGGCTTTTTGAGGGTTAGTCGAACCCGTCCAGCATTCCATAAATTTGTCGATGGCCGCGTTCGCCCCATTCAAGGGGAACGCGTCGACATGTTCGTCGTTGATTAAATATTCGAGTTTTTTACCGGCGCTGAGCGCCGCCAAAGCGCGCAGGCCGACGGGAGTCATTTCCCGCCTTTCACCGATCGCGAAATGTGCGGCTTGCATTCCGTCTATTTCCCAAGACACGATGTCACCCTTCGACAGGTCACCGTCTGTGGAAGCAACGATCGGTTTTCCAGGGCTTGCCTGTATGTGCAGTACCTCGGAGCTCGGCTCCGGGTGTGCGGGCACCGATAGCGAGCACATGACATCGCCGCGTTGCATGTTGTCGGAGTACCAGAAGCTCCAATCTCCTCGAGAGAACGGGGTTTCCTCGGTGTAGCTTTCGATAGGGGCCGTGTTGGAAAGCGCCGCGGCGAGAAGCGTTAGAGCGGTGAGTTTCATTGCGCCGCCACCTTCTTCTTTTTGGCCGAGCGCCACGCGAAGAACGCCATCAGGGCCATGGCGAGGGCAGCAAAGCCCCAAACCTTGAGGTCAGGGAATTCCGCCGATCCGGCAAAGGCGATGAGGCCGGCGAGCGCAAAGGTGATGGTCGAGACGATCGGCAGGCCGAAGGCGAAGGCCCCGCCGATGAACATCAGCAGGCCGGCCAGAATGCCGAGCGATCCAGCGTCACCCGTGGCCGTGTCGCCCAGCATGTGCGAGGCCGTTCCGACCGTGCAGGACTGCAGCAGCACGAGAACCCCGAGCATGATGCCGATAATACCGATAGCGATTTTCATTCAATTCCCTCCTTCGTGAGTGCGACTTTAAGGCGAACACTAATTATGTTGGATATATCCGATGGATAAACGCGCAACAAGATGGTGCCCATGCATCCATGAAGCTGCGCGAGCGAGTGGCGTGGAACCTCAGGGCATTGAGGACCGCCCAAAAGGTGACTCAGGAATCTCTGGCCGTTGATGCGGGTGTTGATCGCACCACCGTCAGCGGCTTGGAACGCGGTGATTTCAACGCTTCGCTCGATCTGCTTGAGAAAATAGCCGTCGCTCTGAACGTCGAAGCGATAAGGCTGCTGGATACTCCCCCGAGCGATGCTCCCAAGCTGCAGAACCTGAGGCCCGGACGAAAGCCTGATTAAGGCAATAAAAGAAGCGGCGAACAGAGCGCGGTTTGGGTTGAGAAAGGAAGCTGAAGTTCTCACCACTCGTCCCCGCGCATGATCGTCATGACGCGAACGGTGAAGGCGGGGTCGGCCGGATCGGGTGAGGCGTAGCGAAGATCGAGGTCGTAATAGTCGATCTTCCAGAAGTATCGCACATCCTTGTAGGCCAGCGCGCCGAAGTCGTGTTCGCCATAGGGATCGTCTTCGGGATTGAAGCGGTCGAACTCCCGCACCGCATGAAACAGGCCGCACCGGTCGTCGGGGGAAAGAAGCATGACGCCGCGCGTGGCGACGACATGGCCGCTGACGAAGGTACGGCGGAAGGTGTCGTTGAGCCGGCGTATCGTGTCGGCCCGGTTGAGCCGTTCCCGCCCGGTTTCCAGCGCAAGGGGAATGATGTCGGAAAACTGCATCGCCCGCCCCCTCTCAGTAGTTCGTGCACTGAGGGTGAACGAGCGCGAGATCCGCCAAGCGCTTGGTGACGGGCAGCTCATCGGGAAAATCGCGCCAGCGCAGGCGAACCTGATCATTGTCGAGAACTTCGATGATCTCGCAGGCCCACCAGCCATCGGCAGGGTCTTCCGTCGCGAGCACGAGATCGCCCACCGCCAGCTTCGACCAGTCCTCCGGCACATGCAGCGGTGCCTCGCCCTTGCTGGCCTTGGCATAGCTCTCCGCAGCGGCGGCTTTCGCGGCCTCGATGCGGATGGCGGTGGCCGCGAGGTAGTCGTCATCGAGATAGGCGGCGAGCCGATCATAGGTCTCCCGCTTGGTGAAGGGCACGAAGGCCTTGCCGCTTTCGAAGAGCTTGCCCTTGGGCAGCAGACCCGCGATGCCGGCCAGCTCGTCGTCCTCGACCGCAATCGACGACATGTCCATGAGGTCGGCGGCAAGGGTGGCCGCATCGACCTGTTCTTCGGGGAACCATGCGGCATGCGGCTTTGCCTGATCGTCGAGGCCGACAAGGATGAGCTTGGCGCTGGCGGCAACGTCGGTCTGCGGCTTGGCTTTGCCGGCTTTGGCAGGGGCCGGCGGGCGCGGTCCGTTCAGGATCGAAACATGAGGCAGGGTGATCTTCTTGATGACGCCGGTCGAGGGTTCAAAGGGCTGGTTGTGCATGGGCTTCTCCTCAAATGAAAAGAGCGCCGAAACGGCGCTCATGGGGACGGTGACATCGATGTAATCGAGGGGCGGCGATGGCCAGAAAGTTAGTTGCATGTGTGCCTCACGAAGTTCATCGAATGAGCCGTTTATACGACAAAAAAGAATAAAAATCAATATGTTAACATTTGATGATGCAAGCAGGCGCGCCTGGAATGCGCCAAGATGGCTAGGAAGGGCGCCTACACGCCCCTCCACCGTTTCACCCACTACGGACGTTCTGCGAGCCGATTGAGTTGGACTAGTGAGACGCGCAAGTAACGCTCTCGTGCCTTCCCGTATTGGAAGAACGGTGAGGTTCCAGACCATTTGCTTGCCCTTGCGGCCTTGAAGGCATTCGCGACCTCCCGTGGCGACCCGGAAATGAACTCGGAGAGATGGTCGCGTTTGATCATGACGAATTCCTCCCCAATCCATTTGCAACGATAGGCACTGCGCCCCTCGCTTTCCTCATCGCCCTCGTGGAAAGGAATCGCTCCGCGCCCAATGTGCGCTAGGATTTCGATGGCAGGAGTGCGCGTTTTGTCCAAAGCATCCGCGTCAGAGACGGTCGGCAGGATGTCGGCCTCGTAGAGGCGCTGAATGGCTTCCAACGGCAACGATTCATCCCATTCAAGCGTGCCGTATTTGATCAGCTCGTCACCGGCTGCGATAATTTGCGCGTACTTTCGTGCCCTAGCCCGAGAGACACCATCGGCCTCCTCCCCTGCCAAGGCGGTAGTATATTTCTCCACATTTTCCTCAAACGAGGCTTTGACGCTGTCGTAATTCACCGCAAGATGTAGAAGCCAATCTCGATAACTATAACCGCAATACGCATCGCAAAGACGGTCTAATTTTTGGATATTCTTTTCCCGCTTCTTCCGAGACATCCGCGTGGTCCAAATCCCTCCGCTCGATCTGGCAGGAACAGGAAACACGAGAAAGCGGGCGTCCTGACCACTGCCAACGCATTTTGCCCGTAAAGCACTTAGATTCTTCTCGCCAGTTACAACGGTCGTTGTGCGCCAGCGAAGATTGGGGAAGCTTGCTCCCTTTGAACGCGATTTTCCACGCCCATTGGCTGCCATATAGATGAACGGCAAGAGCCTGCGTTCAATTTCTGAATCCTGGATCACAGTCAGTTCGTCGAATACCGCGACATTGTCCGAGCACCGCTGGAGCATTTCCTCGAATGCTCGATCGGTTGCATCGAATGAGAAAAGCACCCGGTCCGAGGGAGGCCGGCTGAGTGCATTGATAAGAGTCGCAAGTGTCGTCTTGCCGGTGCGGCTTTCGCCCCAGATGTAAATTACGGCTCTCTCTGGCGACGGCAGCATCCCGAGGAGAGGTTGAGCAAACGCGATCAACGTCGCGCATACGACGAAGTCACTCTGCCTCCCTATTTTTCCTAGGTACTCTACCAGTTCGTCATTGGGGGCGGGAGAAACGGGCCCGGCCCTATGTGTCAAATCCTGATGAACAAACAGGTACGGTTTATCATTCCTTCCGAACACACTGCCATCATAGACGAACCGCTTTTCGTGCCATCCAGATCGGACGGCCACTCTCACAGGCTGCGAAGAAACGCCTTTCAGGGCGTTAACCACAGCGCGCTTGGTAAGCAGAGGGTCATTGAATTCCAGCCCTGCGTCTAAGAGGGCGGACATAACCTTGCTAGCGTCGGTTGCAGACGATGCAGGCAGAAAGACGCGGGTGACTGGCCCCCTTCCATGTCTAGCGCACACAGCGACGTACGGCCGTTTGTCCTCTTCAACCGTGGCCCCGGAATAGGCCTTAACAATGAAATGCTTGTCGGCAATGCCCGAATGTTTTTCTCTCATTTCTCTCACTCACATTTTATCAAATTGGTGTTTTGATGAATTTCGCCCCTGCCGATGCAGTTTCACCACCCACCACTCAAAGCATTGGTTTTCAGTGTCCTTGAGGGCTGTTGACGCACCTGTGGAGGAGTTTTTCGACAATCGGCTGCAATTCACATTCGCCGAATTGCCGTATCAACTTGGCCGGAGGGCCGGTGCCGATGAGTAATTCGCTGACGTGGTGAGCAGCCATCCATGCAAGCCATTCGGTCTCCGCTGGACCCCTAAGATGGTTGGTGCGCCCCTCGATAGAGCGACCGATATCGCCTTGGACTTCGGTACGAAGTTCAGGAACCAGCTTGAGGAAATAGCCCAGCACACGAGCCAGATTCGCTTGGTCGGAGACATGCTTAAGTTGCACTGGGCGGAGAGCTGCAGAGCCCTTTTTTAGGACCGCTTCGAAGGAAGCGCGCACGTCGGCGTCGGACGCGTTGTCAACGAGAAGATGACAATGCGGCTCGAAGAGCAGCCCGTTTTCGGGTGTACGAGTCGCAGAGATTTCCACGATGCCGAACGCCCACAGATTGGGATTGGTCCGCTTCAAGTTAGCGAGAGCGCCGGCAATCCGGCGTTTGTAGGTGGCCAGATTGAAGTCAGAGAGGGTGCCCTCGGGGCGGCGGTCGGAGGTGTCTACGAACGTCACCTGCCGGAGCTGGTGAAAGGTCGACGTGAGCGAAGTGTAGAACTCGCCCAGAGCCCATGCCCGAGCCCGGAACTGTTCGAATGCGCAGGCGGCGCTAGCCCGCCTGCTATCCAGCGTGTTCCAGTTCGGGTGCAGGATATCGGGCGTTGGATCGATGCCGAATTCCAGCAAGGACGCAGCGCGGCGGCGCTGCGTGGACTTGATACCATCCACAGAGAAGGTGTGGGTCTCGTGGATAGATTTAAGGGACTCTCGAATGTCGAACTCCCGTTCGAAGAGCCAGCGTTCGTGGCCGTTTCGCTGGACGAGGGGGGTGTTTTTGACGCTCATAGATAGATTTCCACTTATTGAATATGTCTAAGGTTGTGATGTGCGGCAGAGTGCGAGACGCAGAACTGGTGTCAGGCTGCGTGTGCCTGAGGCCCTACCTGGGGATGTCCTCCACCCAGACGGCGACTTCTCTCGGATTGAGCCGCCGCGTGCCCACAAGGAAGACGGCTTTTGCCGAGGCAGGTACGGAGGAAGGGACTGTGCCGTAGTTGAACCCAAAATGCAGCTTGCCGCGGCAGACGAGATGCACATCGCCGAGTGACGGCAGGGTTATTGCGCCGGACCAGCCGAGGACATCACCCACGTCGCCGATCATGGCTGCATGGGCAATGGTGGGAGGGCCCTGAAGGCGGCTACTCCAGGCCTCTGAAAGGAACCCCGGCATGCGTGTTTCGTCAGGACCTTCACCCTGCCATTTGTACTTCTTGCCGCTGATGTGTCGGCTACCGGGAGCGACGACATACGATCCGTCTACCAGGACGTTCACGCCCGGGCCGACGAGCTTCCCGTGGAAGTCCGACGTAAAGTTCCCGGGAGGGAGCCAGAAATAGCGGTGCTCGCCTCCCCCTCCGGTTCGAACTGTCAGTTCCTCAGGGAGCGGTCCGGTCTCGTTGATCGCGGCCGCGAGAGACTCGAAGCCCCCTTCCTGTTTATTGATGTCCAGCACAAGAAGATCGGAAATCTCTCCGGTGGCGATGCCGACATTGAGGCCCGGCGAGGGCAGGAACCAGGTATGGACCTGTGCGATGTCCATCGTTGCTTCGTGGATGCCACTAACAATGGCGGGATGCTTGCCGGGGCGGGGGCAGAGCGGGTTGCCGCAGGTGCACCGGCCGTTCTCGATGCCGTGAAGCGGGAGCACGCTCCATCCCCAATCAGAAAAGACTGCTGCGTTCTTAACGTTCTTGAGTACATTAGGCATGGGTAAAATCCTCCGTTCGCACGTGTAGGCCAGCGTGCGGGGTTGAAGTGCTAGTGTTGGTGGGCGGCGTTGTTTACGGTGTGCTAGACTTGGAACCCGTGAAGGATTTCCACGATCTGCTCTGCGAGCCTCTGGCGCTCGGTGTCGGTCGAGTGCGAGACATCCGTCAGCATATGGCGACGGTGCGTAGTTCCATTACGGTACGAAAGCGTGAGCGTCGGTCGCGCCGGTGCGTTGTCGCGCTTGAGGGCGTTCTGCCGAGACAGATCCCGTACGAACGTTTTCGCTTCCTGGAGCGCTACACCAGCCATCTCGACCGGAAAGCGTTGGGCTGTGAAGCCTTGGTGCCTCGCGTAGATCAACATGGTTGCATATGCAGAAGCGCGCTTCCGATCCTCCTCGGAGTCCGGCGTCGTTACGTACTGCAACGCAGCCAAGGCTGCTTTCTTCTTGGGAAATGCGCGCTGACGAGACTCTGAGAAGTATGGTGCCTCGAACAGCCTCGTTAGCTTCTCGGGATCAAGGAGAACATGCAGATAGAGGGCGTAGGCAAGCGACAGGCACTCCGTCAGCTTTTCGTGCCAGCCGACATAGAGCGCGTTGCGCGGCTGGCTGTCTGCGCGCAGCAGGTCATCTTCGAAATCGTTCGCGCCGATCAGCACGGCAATATCCGGCGAGGCCGTTGTTGCATCTTCGGTGATCGCTATTTCGTTCGGTGCGAAATTGGCAAGGTGATTGGCTTCGATGGGGGGAGGGCCGGCCTCATTCTCTTCGTGCATCTGATCGAGAACTGCGGCGGTCTCCTCAATCGGTACCGGGGCGAGATCAGTGACGACCGGAGTCGCGATGGGCGCGCGGGTGCTACGCCTGTTACGGATCTTCAGATGGCCTGGGATACTAGTCATTGTGACCCTCCTCCGCCTCAAGGCGGTCGATCAGGCCCGTGATTTCAGACTCCTTCCAAACACGGGTACGTGCACCGAGGCGAATGCCCTCGGAAACAAGGCCACGATTCACCATTTGGTAGAAAGTGGAACGGCAAATGGGAAGCATGCCGTCCGGCTTGACGATCTGCCGCACGCGCAGCAGTCGGAGAGTTTCATTGATTGCCTGTGTCATAGTGTGTCCCTTTGTTGCTGGGACCCCCTATTCACAACAAAAATGGGCCTGATGCCACAACATCTGGATCGGCAAAAAAACGTCAAATTGGCCGTTATTTCTCGGACTTTTGAGAGGGCATGGCCTTTAGCGCGCTTTGAACGGTATCTATCACTGCATTGGGTTTTACGGTGCACACCACCCGAAAAATAAGTTTTGCGTCGAGGCCGACAAAATCGCGGACGGATTTGCGCTCCGGATGGCGCTTAAGCTCCTCCTTCGAGGGCGCAATAGCAAAAGAGCGTGCAAGATTACGATTCAGTCGCCATTCTAAATTGTCGAATAGGGCTAATGCCAATGTGGATACTGGCGTTCGTTTGCTCCCGCGCAGTTCATAGCGTCCCTTCCGGTTTAGTGATATTATTCTGCTTCGTCTGATTGATGGGCGAACGATCTTTATGAGATTGGCATAGCCGGAATTCTCAAGATTCTTGGAAAGAATTTCCATTCTCTTTTTTGGAATGCTACCAAGCAATTTATCTATTTTCATAAGAATATTATAGGATTCTTTCCATTCTTTTGCCTCAATTTTTCGTGTTGGATCTGAATATCCAAGTTCACGATCTATATATTCATGCAGGCTATCGCTCATTCCCATTTGAATTTGGTTTAAGAAAAACTCAAAATTTCTTTGTGCTCGTTCGATATCACGAGAAAAATGCTTAGGGTTTTCCCCAAAACACGCCAGAGTAATGGCGATCATATGAGCAACGGTGTCTTCAAAGGATCGGCCCTCGCGGAGCTCCCACTCCCGAACACGTTCAGCGCGAAGGGCCTTCTCTGATTTTGGTTTTTTCAGTTGAACTCGGACAGATGTAATAGGCTTCTGATCGGACAAGTTGCTACCTGCTAAAGGGTTTGATTCATGTCCGTATTCCAAAATGGATATTGGAAATACGGTGAGTCGATGCGGGTTGCTCGATGGTTCGTCATCCCTTGTAGGGAAGTGCGCGGCTTCGAGAAAGTGCGCAGGTAGCACATTGTCAATGGGGGACAAAAAGGGGGATAACGCCCTCAGTCGAAGTGCTATCTTCTTGAAATTATTGCTCTTTTTCAAGAAATATGGTGCCCCATGCCGGAATCGAACCAGCACTCCTTTCGGAACTCGATTTTGAGTCGAGCGCGTCTACCAGTTCCGCCAATGGGGCACGGCACTTGCAGCAACCGCGTTTACACGAAGCGCCTGCGGGCGGCAACCGGCAAAACGGCGGGTGGGTGCGATCACTTATGCGTGCGGTGCATTTACAAAGCCGGCCCACCTGATAGAACTCGGCGCCGTTTCGCCGGCATGTCCGCCGGTCTTTCTGGACGAGCCCGATGACCGTATCCCTTTCCCGCAAGACATCCGCAGGCCTCCTTTCGCTCGGCATGGCCGCGACCGTGGGCGGGGCGCTCGCCTTCGAGCATATCGGCGGCTATATTCCCTGTGCGCTCTGCCTTCTCCAGCGCGATCCCTATTACTACGGCATTCCGGTGGCCGTCGCGGCCCTCCTTTCCGCGCTTTTCGGCGGCCCGGCCTGGCTGACGCGGCTGCTGCTCGCCGTCGCGGGCATCATGATGCTCGTCGGTGCCGGCATGGGCGTCTATCACGCGGGCGTGGAATGGGGCTTCTGGGAGGGACCTGCGACCTGCGCCACTTCCGCGCAGGGCGTCACGCAGAATGCCGGCGACCTTCTCTCCGACCTCAATGCCAAGCACGGGCCGTCCTGCACGGAAGCGTCCTTCCGCCTGCTCGGCCTGTCGTTCGCCGGCTGGAACGTGATCGCAAGCCTGATCCTTGCCGCGATCGCCTTTTCGGGCGCGCGGTCGGCGAAAGCTTGATGCCCGCAACCTGATCTCGGATGCATGCCGCAGGTGCGCGAAAGCGCTCCCGCGCGGCAGGCCTCAGGGTTGCAGTTCGACGTCCCAGTAGAGATAGTCCATCCAGCTTTCATGCAGATAGTTGGGTGGAAACAGTCGCCCGTTGTTGTGCAGATCCTGAACCGTGGGGTGATAGGGCTTCTGATGCGGGTGCATGCCCGCCTGCTTCGGCAGCTTGCTGCCTTTTCTCAAATTGCACGGGGAGCAGGCCGCGACCACATTGTGCCACGTCGTCTCGCCGCCATGGGCGCGGGGGATGACATGGTCGAAGGTCAGGTCGTCCGGCGACCCGCAGTACTGGCATTCGAACTTGTCGCGCAGGAACACGTTGAACCGGGTGAAGGCCGGATGGCGTGACGGCTGCACGTAGGTTTTCAGGCACACGACGCTCGGCAGGCGCATCGTGAAGCTGGGAGAGGAGACCGAATGTTCGTATTCGGCGATGATGTTTACGCGGTCAAGAAACACGGCCTTGATCGCGTCCTGCCAGGACCACAGCGACAAGGGATAATAACTCAGCGGCCTGTAGTCAGCATTCAATACAAGGGCTGGCAGGGCCTGTGGTGAAACAGAAATCGTCAAGGGCGTCTCCTCGCGCGATTCGGCATCTGCCTTTCTATATTAGGCCTGTTGTTACAGCATTGTGAAGCAAGAAAGAAAAAGCGAAAACAAGGTATTTTGAGGGCTCAGCCCTCCAGCACCGGCGCCACTTCGCGGCGCATTTCCCGCGCGTAATAGGCCCAGAAAAGCCGGGCCGAGACGCCGCGCCAGGGCGACCAGCTTTCCGCGATCCGGTCGAGCTCCTGCGGGCTCGGGCGGACGGCAAGGCCGAGCGCATGGGCGACGGCGTTCTGAAGGGCGATGTCGCCCGAGGGGAAGATATCCGGATGCCCGCCGCAGAAGAGCAGGTAGACATCCGCCGTCCAGCGGCCGATGCCCTTGATGGCGGTGAGCTTGCGCGTCGCGGCAACCGCCTCCATCGTGCAGACGGCGTCGAGATCGAGGTCGCCGCGGTCGACCGCCTCGGCCGCCCTGCGCAGGGTGTCCGCCTTGGCGCGCGACAGGCCGACGGCGCGGCAAGCCTCGTCGGAAAGGCCGAGCATGTGGTGGGGTGTGATGTCGCCGGCCGTCTCCTCCAGCCGCCGCCAGATCGCATCGGCGCTTGCCCGCGAGACCATCTGCGCCACGATAATGCCGGCAAGGCCGCGGTAGCCCGGCGCAAGCCGGCGCAGCGGCACCGGGCCGGCCTTGTCGATGACGGTGAAAAGGCGCGCGTCGAGCAGCGCGAGGTCGACGAGCCCCGCGGCGACATCCGCCTCCGTTCTGATCATGTGCAGTTGCATGGCTCCAAGCGGTCCTAAAGCATGTCTGCCGAAAGTGGGAACCGGTTTCGGGACAAAGACATGCGTAAAAACAAGAAGCTAAAGCGCAGGGAGCGAATCTGAAAGATCGCGACGCGCTTTAGCGCGGTGGTGGCGCGACACGCCTCTTCATGCCAGAAGACCTCATGCAAAGCCCTTTGTCAAAAAATCGCGTTTTCCGTTTCGCGCCGAGCCCCAACGGCCTGCTGCATCTCGGCCATGCGCTGTCAGCGATCCTCAACCATGACCTTGCCGCGGCCTGCGGCGGGCGCTTCCTGCTGCGTATCGAGGATATCGATCCGGCGCGCTCGCGGCCCGAATTCGAGGCGGCGATCTATCGCGACCTCGCCTGGCTCGGGCTGGACTGGGAAAGGCCGGTGCGGCGCCAGTCGGAGCATCTCGCCTTCTATGCCGAGACGCTGGAGCGGCTGAAGGCGATGGGCGTGCTCTATCCCGGCTTCCTCAGCCGGGGCGAGGTGAAGGCGCGCGTCGAGGCGCATGAGGCGGCGGGCGGCATCTGGCCGCGCGACCCGGACGGCGCGCCGCTCTATCCGACGGAGGAGCGCGGTCTCGATCGGGCGAAGGCGCTCGCGCTCATTGCGGAGGGCCGGCAGCACGCCTGGCGGCTCGACATGGAAAGGGCCCGGGCGCTCGCGCCGGCGGTGCTGGACTGGTCGGAGAGCGGCGAGGGGCCGGAAGGCGAGACGGGGACGGTCGCGGCCCTTCCGGAGCGCTGGGGCGACGTCATCCTCTCGCGGCCGGATGCGCCGGCAAGCTACCACCTTGCCGTCGTGCTCGACGATGCGGCGCAGGGTATCACCGACGTGGTGCGCGGACAGGATCTTTTCCATGCGACGGCCGTCCACCGGCTGCTGCAATGCCTGCTCGGCCTGCCTGCGCCGTGCTATACCCATCACGGGCTGGTGCCGGGCCCGGACGGGCGAAAACTCTCCAAGAGCAATCAGGATACGGGGATCGCGGCCTATCGCGACAAGGGCGTCTCACCGGCCGGCATTCGCGCCCTGCTCGCGGGCTATGGCTTCGTCCTCCATTGATTCTTCCTCCGCCTGCCGTGTTTTCCTGACGCCGCGGATGCGGTCGAGGATCAGGTGCTTGACACGGTATTTCAGCAGCGCGGCGTTGATCTCGGCGCCCATGATGAAGATCGCCCCGATCATGTAGAGGAAGACCAGCGCGATCATGATCGAGGCGAGGCCCGCATAGGTCGATACATAGTTGGCGAAGGCGGTGAGATAGGAGGCGAAGGCATAGGCGCCGACCGCCCAGAAGAGCAGCGTCAGCAGGATGCCGGGCAGCACGTCGGCGATCCTGCGCCGGCCGGCGGGAAGCCAGAGATGGGCGATCAGCAGGCCGATCAGCAGCACCAGCACGGTGCCGACGAGCCCCCAGCTTTCCACCCAGGAATAGACATAGGAAAGCCAGGGCAGCCAGTCGCCGGTGGCGCGCACCGCAAGCGGGGCGGCGACGAGCACGATGCTGATGACGGCAAGCGCCAGCACGCCCGCAATGACGAAGCCGAGGCTGGCAAGGCGCGTCATGTACCAGTAGCGCGTTTCGGCCACGCGGTAGGCGCGGTTGAGCGAAATGCGCAACGCCTCCACGCCGTTGGAAGCGAAATAGGCGGCGGCGAGCACGGAGACGGTCAGCAGCCCGCCGCGCGGAATGGTCAGCACCGCGACGACCTCGCGGGAGATCGGCGCGGCGATCGATTCCGGCCAGGTATCGAAGATGAGGTGGACGGCTGTCTCGGCGAACTGGTCGGCGCCGAGGAAGGAGCCGAGCGCGGTGCCGAAGATCAGGAAGGGAAAGACGGCGAGCAGGGTGGAAAGCGCCACATGGCTCGCCATGGCCCAGCCGTCGTCCTCGGAAAAATGCCAGATCGCATCGAAAATGACCTTGTAGGCGCAGCGGATGGCGGTCGGCATCGGCGTATCCCAGTCCCTTGCGGCCGCACGGCCGCCTCATTCATTGTCTCTCCGGTCATAACCCCTTACATCGGCTTTTGTTTAAAGGTTACGCGCGGATTGCGATTCGAAAGGCCGCCTTGCGTCGCGAAAGCGGCGCGGGGCTTGGCGGTGAATATGGGAAACCGGCGCGGATTTGTACAGGAAACCGCCATGTCTTCTGAGAATGCGTCCGTGCCGCCGAGCATCATCGTCACGGGTTGTTCCTCCGGCATCGGCGCCCATTGCGCCCGCGCGCTGAAGGCCGAGGGCTGGCGCGTCTTCGCGACGGTGCGGCGGGAGGAGGACCTTGCGGGGCTCGCGGCGGACGGCATCGAGGCGCTGCTCATGGACTATACCAGGCCCGAGACCATCGCCGCCCTGGTGGAGACCGTGCTGGCGCGCACCGGCGGCCGGCTCGATGCGCTCTTCAACAACGGGGCCTACGGCCAGGCCGGCGCGGTGGAGGACCTCCCGGTCGAGGCGCTGCGCGCGCAGTTCGAGACGAATGTCTTCGGCTGGCACGATCTGACGCGGCGGGTGATCCCGGTGATGCGCCGGCAGGGGCACGGGCGCATCGTGCAATGCTCGTCGATCCTCGGCATCGTGCCCTATCGCTGGCGCGGCGCCTACAATGCCTCGAAATTCGCGCTGGAGGGCCTGTCGCTGACGCTGCGCATGGAGCTTGCCGGCTCGGGCATCCATGTCAGCCTCATCGAGCCGGGGCCCATCGCCTCGCGCTTCACCGCCAATGCGCTGGTGCAGATCGAGAAGACCATCGATCTGGAGAATTCGGTGCATGCGGAGGAATATCGCCGGCAGTTGCGGCGGCTGCGCGGGGAGGCGAAGCCGGCACGCGGCAAGCTCGGGCCGGAGGCGGTGCATGCGGTGCTGCGCCATGCGCTGACGGCAAGGTCGCCCCGTCCGCACTATGTCGTGACCGCGCCGGCGCGGCAGGGCGTTCTTCTCAAGAAGCTGCTGCCGGCGGCGCTCTTCTACCGTATCATCGGGCGGCTCGGCTGACGCGGCGCGGCGTCGCAGGCTTCACGCCGCAAAATGCGTGCACTTTGCGCGAAATGCCCTATTTGAATAGGGCTGACAGAAATCAAACCGGATCGTTGGCATGTCTTCCTTCCTCACCTTCCTGACCATGCTCGTCATGGGCCTCGTCGCCATCGTGCTCGTGCGCGGTCTCGTCAACATGGCCAGGGGCGGCAGCGGCAACACCTCGAACAAGCTGATGCAGGCGCGCGTGCTGCTGCAGGCCATCGCCATCATTCTCATCATGCTGACCTTGTGGATCACCGGCGGCGGGCGCGGCTGATGGTCAAGCTCAACAAGATCTATACCCGCACGGGCGACAACGGCACGACGGGCCTCGTCGTTGGCCCGCGCCGCAAGAAGCACGACCTGCGCGTGGAATCCTACGGCGAGGTGGACGAGGCCAATTCCGTTATCGGCCTTGCCCGCCAGCATCTTGCCGATTTTCCGGCGCTCGACCGGATGCTGATGCGCGTCCAGAACGACCTCTTCGACCTCGGCGCGGATCTTGCCACCCCCGAGACCGGCAGGAAGCTCGACTACGAGCCGCTGCGCATCGCGCAGGCGCAGGTGGACCGGCTGGAAAAGGAGATCGACGCGCTCAACGCCGATCTCGAGCCGCTGCGCTCCTTCGTGCTGCCGGGCGGCACGCCCGCGGCGGCGGCGCTGCATCTTGCGCGCACCGTCGCGCGCCGGGCCGAGCGCCGCATCGTCGCGCTGCAGGACAGCGAAGGCGAGACCGTGTCGGCGGCGGCGGTCGCCTATATCAACCGGCTTTCCGATTTCCTCTTCGTCGCTGCGCGCTGGGTGAACGACAAGGGGCGCGCGGACATATTGTGGGTGCCGGGGCAGAACAGGTAAGCTCTCCGGCAGGGTCCCGCGAGCGCATCGGAAATCGCGCAAGGGGCCGCGGGCCGGAAGGGGATCCATGTTCATACCGCTGCATGACGCGAACGCCCTGAAATACATCAAGGTGCAATATGTCACGATCGGCCTGATCGTGGCGAATGTCGCCGTCTGGCTGGTGACGGGCCTTGCCTCCACGCAGGCCTTTTCCGATGCCGCGGTGGTGGGGCTCGGCTATATTCCCGCGGTCGTCTTCGACTTCGCCGATCTGGAGCCGGGGCTCGTCCTGGTGCCGGAGGATGCGACCTACATCACCTATGCCTTCCTGCATGGCGACTTCATGCATCTCGCCTCGAACATGCTGTTCCTCTGGGTGTTCGGCGACAATGTCGAGGATGCGCTGGGGCATTTCCGCTTTCTCGTCTTCTATCTCCTCTGCGCGGCGGCGGGCGCCCTGGTGCACGGGCTGGTGCAGCCGGATTCGGAAGCGCCGCTGATCGGCGCGTCGGGGGCGATCTCGGGCGTGGTCGCGGCCTATTTCCTGCTGCATCCGAAGGTGCGGGTCTGGGTTCTGGTGTTCTTCCGCATCCCGCTGCCGCTGCCGGCGGTCATCCCGCTCGCCTTCTGGATCGCCCAGCAATTCTACATGCTGCTGGCCGACGGCGACAGCGGCGTCTCCTGGGGCGCGCATGTCGGCGGCATCCTGGCGGGGGCGGTTCTCGTGCTCGTCCTGCGCCGGCGCGGCGTGCCGCTGTTCGACCGGACCATTGTGACGCCGAGGGCGGTCAGGCATGTGGAAGCGGGGCCGGTCCCCGCCGAGGAGGCGCCGGTCCCCACTCCGGCGCCGCCGCGCCATTGGGGCCGATGATGGCGGCATACGGCGAAAATTGACGTGAACGTAAAGGTAATTTATAAGCCTTCCGTTTTCACCTGGGAGGGCGGATGATGCATTGTAATTGGGGAAAAAACGCGTATCGATGTCGCCAACCGGCAATCAGGTCGCCTCTGAAAGGCGCATTTTCCCTCGCGGGCATTTGAAGGAAGGAAGCCATGAAGATCCTGGTCCCAGTCAAGCGTGTTGTTGACTACAACGTAAAGATCCGTGTGAAGTCTGATGGCTCGGGTGTCGAGCTTGCCAATGTGAAGATGTCGATGAACCCGTTCGACGAGA
>Ga0153917_1000328_pt1 | contig 35640 bp, 31 predicted proteins | sample TSFL001MetaG_FD_104695 | JGI IMG/M metagenome (GOLD analysis project Ga0153917, IMG submission 104695) | Attine ant fungus gardens microbial communities from Florida, USA - TSFL001 MetaG | ecosystem: Host-associated > Fungi > Mycelium > Unclassified | place: USA: Florida, Paynes Creek Historic... | reverse complement strand
GGGAGGGCGTCGAGCTCGGGCTCTCGCTCGTCGACACGGCCGAGATGTACGGCGGCGGCCGCTCCGAGCGGCTCGTCGGCGAGGCGATCCGCCCCTTCCGCGACCGCGTCTTCCTCGTCGACAAGGTGCTGCCCATGAACGCCTCGCGGCGCGGCGCGGTCGAGGCGTGCGAGCGCTCGCTGCGCATCCTCGGCACCGACCGCATCGACCTGTACCTGCTGCACTGGGCGGGACCGCACCCCGTCGAGGAGACGGTCGACGCGTTCGAGGAGCTGCGCGAGCGCGACCTCATCGGCGCGTGGGGCATCAGCAACTTCGACGCCTTCGAACTCGGCGACTTCCCCGCAGCTCCCCTCGTCAACCAGGTGCTCTACAACCCGTCGCGCCGCGGCATCGAGGTCGACCTGCTGCCCGCGCAGCGCGCCTGGACGCCGCGCATCGCCACCATGGCCTACTCGCCGATCGAGCAGGGGCGCCTGCTCGGCGATCCGGCGCTCGAGCGCATCGCCGAGCGGCACGGCGCCTCCCAGACGCAGGTGCTGCTCGCCTGGGCGATCCGGGAGGGCGACGTCATCGCCATCCCGCGCTCCTCGCGCCCCGAGCACGTGCGCGAGAACGCCGCCGCGCTCCAACTCCGGCTCTCGCCCGAGGACCTCGCCGACATCGACGACGCCTTCCCGCGGCCCCGCCGCAAGGTGCCGCTCGAGATGCTGTAGCGCTCGCGGCGGGGGGCGCGAGGCCGCGCCCCCGCTGCCGCCACAGCTACAGCGCGCGTGCGAGCGCCCGGCCCGCGGCTCGGCCGGTGAACAGGCATCCGCCGAGGAACGTCCCCTCGAGCGCGTTGTAGCCGTGCGCGCCGCCCCCGCCGAAGCCCGCCGCCTCGCCCGCCGCGTACAGCCCCGGAATCGGCGCGCCGTCGGCGCTCAGCGCCCGCCCGTCGAGATCGGTCTGGATGCCGCCGAGGCTCTTGCGGGTGAGCGTGCGCAGCCGCACCGCGATGAGGGGGCCGGCTGCGGGGTCGAGCAGCCGGTGCGGGGCGGCCACTCGCAGCACACGATCGCCGGCGTAGCGGCGGGCGTTGCGGATGCCGACGACCTGCGCGTCCTTCGCGTACGGGTTCGCGATCTCCGCGTCTCGGGCCCAGACCTCCGCGCGCACCCGCTCGAAGTCGAGCAGCCCATCGCCCGCGAGCTCGTTCATGCCGCGCACCAGCTCGCCGAGCGAGTCGCGCACGACGAAGTCCTCCCCGTGCCGCTTGAACGCCTCGACCGGCTGCGTCGCCCCGCGGCCCAGACGGCTTCGCACGAGCAGGCCGAGATCGCGGTCCGTGAGATCGGGGTTCTGCTCCGAGCCCGACAGCGCGAACTCCTTCTCGATGATGCGCTGCGTGAGCACGAACCACGAGTGGTCGTAGGCGGCGATGTCCGGCGTCGTGCGCAGGTGCCGCAGCGTCGACAGCGTGTCGTAGCCGGGGAACGCCGGCGCCGGCAGACGGCGGCCGAGCGCGTCGAGCCACAGCGACGACGGTCCGGGCAGGATGCGGATGCCGTGCCCGGGCCACACCGGGCTCCAGTTCGCGACGCCCTCCGTGTAGTGCCACATGCGGTCGCGGTTGACCAGGCGAGCCCCCGCCTCCTCGGCGACGTCGAGCATGCGGCCGTCGACGTACGCGGGCACCCCGGTCACCATCGTGCGCGGGGGCGAGCCCAGCCGCTCCGGCCACCAGCGGCGCACCCGGTCGTGATCGCCGCCGATGCCGCCCGAGGCGACCACCACGGCCTGCGCCCGCAGCTCGAACGCGCCGACCGGCTCCCGGGTCGTCGGCGCCCCGCGGGGCGCGTCATCGGGCGCCAGCACCGCGCCGGCGACCCCGACCACGGCGCCGCCCTCGACGAGGAGCCCGTCGACGCGGTGCCGGAACCTGAACGAGGCCCGTCCCGCATCCGCCGCCGCCAGGGCCCGACCCACGAAGGGGCGGACCACTCCCGTGCCCGTGCCCCACGGCACGTGGAACCGCGGCACCGAGTTGCCGTGCCCGGCGGCGGTGCCGTCGCCGCGCTCGGCCCAGCCCACGAGCGGGGTGAAGCGCACGTCGTGCTCGCGCAGCCACGGCAGCTTCTCGCCCGCCGCGAACTCGACGTAGGCGCGGCCCCAGCGAGCCGCCCACTCGTCCTCGGGATGCGGGCCGGAGAGCCGATCCCACCCGGCCGAGCCGCGCCAGTCCTGCCAGGCCAGTTCGAACGAGTCGCGCACACCCCAGCGCCGCTGCATGGGCGAGTCGACCAGGAAGAGGCCGCCGAACGACCAGAAGGCCTGGCCGCCGAGATTCGCCTCGCTCTCCTGGTCGACGACGATGACGCGCCTGCCTGCGCGCTCGAGCTCGCTGCACGCGACGAGCCCCGCGAGGCCGGCGCCGACGACGATCACGTCCGCATCCATGCCTCATCCTCGCATCGCGGGAGCAACGACGGGGCAATCGACGGGCATCCGGCGGGGAGCGGATGCGGAGCGGACGGGCACGGCGCGTCGGAGCGGGCCCGGGGCGAGCACGGCGGCCGACCCCTCGGGCGCCCTGCGAACGTCGCGGACGCCGAGCCGACCGCCGCCACGCGGGCCGGGCTCAGGCCGTGCGGTCCAGGAACTCCAGCGCCGCCTGCCGGAAGTGCCGCGAGGTGGGCGCGTTGAAGTGGTTGCGCCCCGGGATCTCGAAGAACTCGGCCCGCGCCGCCTCCGCCAGCGCCCGCGCGGCGGGCAGGATGCGGTCCTCGCTGCCCGCGGCGAAGAGGGCGGGCTGCCGCGGCGGGTTCGCCCGATCGGGCTGCGGGCCGCCGCGCATCCCCTCGACGAGGGCGACGAGCGCCGGCAGGTCGTTCTCGGGCGTCGCGTCGGCCATCGTCAGGTACGCCTGCGTGAGCGGATCCTCCACCGGCACGCCGTGGTCGATCCACGCGCGCGCCTCGTCCACCCGGAACCGGGTGAGCGGATCGCCGTCGGGGATGCCGCCGAGCACGGCCCGGGTGAGGTGCTCCGGCAGCTCGAGCGCGGCGTGCCAGCCGACGCGCGCGCCGAGCGAGTAGCCGACGAACGCGACCTCGTCGAGCAGGTACGTGTCGAGCACGGCGCGCACGTCCTGCACGAGGAGGTCCATGCGGTAGCCGGCCGGGGAGGTGGGCTTGTCGCTCGCGCCGTGACCGCGCTGGTCCATCGCCACCACCCGGTAGCCGGCGCGGCCGAGCTCGCGCACCCAGCCCGTGCGCCACCAGTTGACGACGAACGACGAGGCGAAGCCGTGCAGCGCGAACACCACCGGAGCCTCCGGGTCGCCGATGTCGTAGGTCGCCACCTCGAGTCCGTCGGGCGTGACGACCCGGCGCGGCTCGGGGGCCTCGGGCATGAGGGATATCGAGGTCGTCTCGGGCTGCTGGGTGTGCGAAGACATGCATCGAGCATGGCACATGCGCCGGGCGCCGACCGGCCCCGGGTCTCGCGGCCGGCCGGGATCGATGGCACGATCGCTCGGGACGAGCCGGAGGAGCCGGGCGGGACGGAGCGGACATGGGCGTGCTGAGTCGAGTCCGTCGCCGCCGACCTCGACGGACGTTCGTACTCCAAGGGGACGATCCGCTTCACGGCCGCCGATCCGCTGCCGGAGGAGGTCGTCGAGCGCCTCGTGTCGTTGCGCCGGGACGAGATCGACGGTCGAGCGCGCTGAGGGGCCGGCGGCCGGCCGCCTTCGCCGGGCTTCGGCGGTGCGTCGTCGGGCTCAGACGCCCAGGCGTCCCGTCAGCCGGCCGTGGAAGCGGGCGCTGCGCTCATCGAGCCCCTCGAACACGACGGTCGAGCCGTGATCGCGGTACCGCGTCTCGATCGAGTCGAGCGTCGCGACGGTCGAGGCGTCCCAGATCTGCGCGCGGCGGAGGTCGACGACCACCCGCTCCGGGTCGTCCGCGTAGGCGAACCGGTCGACGAGGTCGTTGCTCGAGCCGAAGAAGAGCGGGCCGTCGACCTCGTAGCGCACGCCCGCGCCGCCGTCGACCGCACGTCGCTCCACCGACACGACGTGCGCGACGCGCCGGGCGAAGAGCACCATCGCCAGCAGGACGCCCGCGACCACGCCGTAGGCGAGATTGCCGGTCGCCACGACCACGGCGATCGTGACGGTCATGACGAGGGTCTCCGACACCGGCATCCGCCGCAGCGTCGACGGCCGCAGACTGCGCCAGTCCACCGTCGTCACGGCGACCACCATCATGACCGCGGCGAGCGCCACCATCGGGATCCGCCCCATGACCTCGCTGAGACCCGTGACGAGCGCCAGCAGGAAGACGCCCGCGACGAGCGTGGAGATCCGCGTTCGGGCGCCGCTCGTCTTCACGTTGAGCACGGTCTGACCGATCATCGCGCAGCCGGCGATGCCGCCGTAGAACCCGGCCAGCACGTTCGAGACGCCCAGCGCCCACGACTCGCGGCCCTTCCGCGAGGGCGTGTCGGTCATCTCGTCCACGAGCTTCGCCGTGAGCAGCGTCTCCATGAGGCCCACGAACGCGACGCTGAGCGCCGTCGGCCACACGATCCGCAGCGTCGAGAGGTCCAGCGGCACGAGGAACGGCGTGATCCCCGGCAGCTCGCCCGTCAACGGGCCCTCGCCCGCGACGTCGGGGACGGCGAGTCCGGCGATCATCGCGATGGCCGTGACGACCACGATCGCGACGAGCGGCGACGGCACCGCGCGCGTGAACCGGGGGAGCACGAAGACGATCGCCAACGTGAGGGCGAAGAGCCCGTACGCGAGCCAGTCCACGCCGATCACGTGCGGCACCTGCGCCATGAAGATCAGGATGCCGAGGGCGTTGACGAAGCCGATCATCACCGAGCGCGGGATGAAGCGCATGAGCCGCGCCAGGCCCGCGAGACCGAACGCGACCTGCACGATCCCGGCGAGGACGACCGCCGGGAGCACGTACTCCACGCCGTGCTCGCGCACGAGCGGCGCGACGACCAGCGCCACCGATCCGGCCGCGGCCGTCACGACGCCCGGGCGGCCGCCGAGGATCGACATGGCGACGGCGAGCACGATCGACGCGACCAGGCTCACCATCGGGTCGACGCCCGCGACGATCGAGAACGAGATCACCTCCGGCACGAGGGCGAGGGTCGTGACCATCCCCGCGAGCACCTCGCGAGAGAGCTGCCGAGGGGAGCGAAGGGCACTCAGGACGGTGACGGGTGCGGATCGGCCGGATGCCGGGGCCCGGCGGTTCGGGGCGGGGGAGCCGGCGGTGCTCGGGGCGCCGGCCGGGGAGACGGGGGAGTCGGCGGGGGAATCGGTCACGAGAAGGCTCCAGGGGTCGGCGCTCGCGGAGAGCGCGGGGCGATCGGATGGAGCGCTCCATTGCGCCGTCTGAGAGTTTACCGGGAGGTGCGCCCGGCTCGTCCGGACGACGAAGGACCCCGTCCGCCATCCGGAGCGGGACGACCCGCCGCCGCACGGCCGCGAGGCTCAGCAGCAGCCGTCGTGCTCGACCTCCCGCTCGCCCGTGAGCGCCCCGACCGGAGCCTTGCAGGCATCGCCGCGCCACGCCTCCGTCCCTTCGCGCACCGCGAACGCGGCGATGACGAGCGCAGCAACCGGATCGGCCCACGACCATCCGAGCAGCGAGTCGAGCAGGAGGCCCACGAGGAGCGCCGCCGACAAGAACGCGCAGACGAGCGTCTGCTTCGAGTCGGCGACGGCGCTCGCGGATCCGAGCTCGCTGCCGGTGCGGCGCTCGAGCCACGACAGCAGCGGCATGACGAGCAGGCTGACGATCGCGAGCGCGATGCCCACGGGGGAATGCGCGGGCTCGGCGCCGCCGAGCAGCGCGCGCACGGCGTCGATCGTCACGAACGCCGCGAGACCGAAGAACGAGAGCGCGATCGTCTTGAGCGCGACCCGCTCCCGCCGTTCCGGGTCCGGGCTCGCGAACTGCCAGGCGACGGCGGCTGCCGAGAGCACCTCGACGATCGAATCGAGACCGAACGCCACGAGCGCCGTCGACGAGGCGACGCCGCCGGCGAGCAGCGAGACGATCGCCTCGATCGCGTTGTAGGCGATCGTGATCGCGACGATCCAGCGGATGCGGCGCTGGAGCACGAGCCGCCGGGCGGGGGAGACCGCCGGTGCGCTCGCGGTCGTCCCGTCGGTCATCGCGCGTCCCCGCAGCAGCCGGGAACGGGGCACGCGGCGTCGACGCACGGTGCGGCCTCGTCGACGGCGAGAGCGACGTCCACGAGCGAGTCGAGCGCATGGGCGAGGTGCGCGTCGGCGATCTCGTATCGCGTCTGCCGCCCCTCGGGCTCGGCGACGACGATGCCGCAGTCGCGCAGGCACGTCAGATGGTTCGACACGTTGGACCGGGTCAGGCCCAGCGAGCGCGCGAGCGCCGACGGGTATGACGGCCCCTCCAGCAGCTCGAGCAGGATGCGCGAGCGGGTCGGGTCGGCCATGGCGCGGCCGAGCCGGTTCATGACGTCGAGACGGGACGCAATGGTCAGCATATGCTGACTATACAGTGAAAACTGAACTATGCAGAGAGGTGGGGCTCCGTCCTTCGCGCCGCTCCGAAGACGGGGCCGGGCGCCTGAAGCCCGCTCCGAACCGATCGCGCGAACCTCCGAAAAGCCCTTCGACCGAAGGTTGAAGGTTCTGGCGTGATCGGCCCTTTCCGCGTGTCGCGATGTCGGTGGTCCGTGGTGTGCTGGACGCATGCAGACCCCGACCGCACCCGTCCGAGAGGCCGGCGAGCTCCTCGCCTCCCTCGCCGACGACGTGCGCGCGATCGACGCCATCGCCGACTGCTCGGATGCCGAGCTCGTCGAGCTCCTCCAGGCGTTCGGGGCCCTGCGCAGGCGCGTCGACGCGCTCGCGGCCGAGACCGTCGGCGAGGTGCTCGCGCGCAGCGACGGCCGGGCGCGCGAGGAACGGCTGACCGTCCGCGCGGGCGCCGGCACGCCGCACGAGCTCGTCCAGCGAGCGCTGCTCGTCGACCGCGCCGAGACCGGGCGCGTGGTCGCCGCGGCGCAGGGTGTGCGTCGGGAGGCGCTGTTCGACGGATCGCGACGGCCGGCCCGATTCGCGGCGCAGCGGGAGGCGCTGCTCGACGGCGAGCTGTCGCTGTCCGGGTTCCTGAAGGTCGCGCGAAAGCTCGACGAGGCCGCCGGGAGACTCGTGGTGGGCGCCCTCGAGGAGGCCGACGCGATGCTGGCCGACCTCGCGCGCGGCGTCGACTACGTGGATGCGGTCGTCGCGCGAGACGGCGGGGGAGCCGCCGCCGGTGAGGCCGACGAGATGCCGCTGCTGGGCGGCGCCGCGCCGACGCTGGTCGTCGCGATCGACGCCGGCGTGCTCGCCGGCGACGCGGGGGAGGAAGGCGGTCCGGGCGCGGGCATGCGTGCTGACGCGGCGACGCTCGAGGGCACGGCGTTCTCGGCCGGCATCGCCGTCGCCGAGCAGGCCTGCTGCACGGGCGTCGTCCAGCGGGTGTTCCACGAACGGGGCCGCATCGTCCGCCTCGAGACGGTCGATCGGGTGTTCAACGCGCCGCAGCGTCGCGCCATCGCCTGGCGCGATCGGGAATGCGTCATTCCCGGCTGCCACGTCCCGTCCACCTGGACGGAGATCCACCACGTGCAGGAGCACGCCCTCGGCGGGAGGACCCACACCGACAACGGCGTCGCGCTCTGCTTCGCGCACCACCGCACGCTGCACGTGAACGGCTGGCAGGTGCGCATGCGCGAGGGCCGGCCCGAGATCCGCGGACCCGCGATCTGGGACCCGGCGCAGAAATGGCGCCGCCCCGACCCCAGCCGCTGGATCCCCACCGGCCCGCCGCGCACGGCCGTGCGCCGGACGTGAGACGGCATCCGGCGGCGCTCCAGCGTCGGAGCTCGGAATTCGAGCGACGAGAGCTGCGCTCCGACGACGGGATGAAGCTCAGTCTCCTCGACTCGGGCGGCGACGCACACCCGCCAGGTGCCCGAGCTCGTCGACATCGTCCGACGCATCCACCGTCTCGTCGTCGCCGACCTGTTCGATGCCCGGCTGCGGCGGGGCGAGTCGCCCAATTCTGGAGATGACGCACGGCTGCGCCTCTCTTCGGGGCGGTACGTGCGTATCTCCAGAGTTCGGCGTCGACGCACGGAAGACGGCGTGCTCGAGCGCGCGCTCAGTGCAGGGCGCCGTCGGGTGCGTCGAGGCGCCAGGCGTGGAACGGCACGGTCAGGCCGGCGCGGGTCGGCGCGCAGACGAACGGCCCGGCGGAGGCCGTGAGCCCGGGGGAGAAGGGGACCAGTCGCACCAGCTGCAGGGGTCCGTCGTCGACCGCGGCGCGGATGGTCAGCGCATCGCCCACCCGGCTGACGCGAATGCGGACGCGACGGCCGAGCCAGTCGGGCACCGGGGCGAGCGACCAGTCGGAGACGCCGTCGGTCACGACGGCGCCCAGCTGCGGTCGTCCGTCGGCGTATTCGACGCCCGCCTTGACCCAGCGGTCCTCTGCGACGCGGACGAAGACGCCGGCCTGGTCGAACTGCGCCGAGAACGCCGCCGTGAACTCGACCTCCACGGCGCTGTCCAGCGGGAGGTCGGCCAGCAGGGCGTGCTCGCCGTCGTGGACGAAGCCGTACGACGTGGTCCGCCAGGCGTCGCTTCCTTCGATGGCCGTCACGAGGAGATCCGAGCCGTTCTCCTGGGCAGCGGCCGGCGGATGCGTCCAGCGTCCGGCGCTCCACGGGATGTCGGTCATGGCTGCGTCCTCGTCTCGTTCGCGCGGGCGTCGGGCGTCACACCGTCACGCTAGCGCGCCGCACGTCCGCGCCCCCGACGACCGCGCATGCGATCATGCCTCCGTGACGTTCGTGCTCCGACCTCCGACCGCCCACGACGCGGAGCGCGTCGCCGCGGTGCACGTGAGCGCTTGGCGGGAGGCCTATGCGCACCTGTTGCCCGTCGGCTTCTTCGATGACGCGCACGTTCGGATACGGCGGGAGATGTGGGCGCAGAATCTCGGCAGCTCCGTCGACGCCTGGACGATCCGCATCGGCGAGCGCGGGGGAAGGCTGGTGGGTTTCGCGACGGCGGGCCCGAGCGGCGCCGGCGGGAACGCGGAACCGGTGCGCGCCCGGCAGCTCTACAACCTGTACGTCCTGCGCGCGGAGTACGGCACGGGGCTCGGGCAGGCGCTGCTGGACGAGGTGCTCGGTGATGAATCGGCCGAACTGTGGGTCGCGGAGCGGAACCCGCGAGCGATCACGTTCTACCGTCGCAACGGCTTCGAGTTCGACGGCGCCCGACACGTCGACGCAGACCTGCCGGCCATGGCGAGCGTTCGGATGATCAGATGACCCGGCCCGAGCCGACGGCCGGGATCGACCATGGGGAGTCGCGCTCGCTCAGCGGATCACGGATTCCGTGGGTCGCTGGAGCGCGGCCTGGTCGTCTGGGGCGTGGGCCTCGACGAGACGGTGAGTCGAAACGCGCATGAGCGGTTGGTTCCTCTTGGTTTCCTCCGACAGGGAATTTCAACCGTGGATCGAGTGGATGGCGAGGCGGTAGAGAGGCCACGGCACAGGGCGTGCGCGGTCCGAGGGGAGTCGTCGCGAACTCATATTGACATAATGTGCATTATCGGATGTCGGGTGGATGCGTCGAGAGGGGCTCCGCCGGGCGTTCGCGTCGCCGTTCATCGGCGCTGCGACTCAGGCCTCGTCGTCCCGGTCGACGCCGCCGTCGCGAGTCCGCTCGTCGCGTCTCTAGGCTGGACGGATGCGCGTGCAGCGGATGGCCGATCGATGGGATGCCCAGCAGGTTCCGCTCTACCTGACGGCGCTCGTCGTCGGCGCGCTCGTCGGCGTCGCGTTCCCCGCGGATTCCGGTTTCGTCGCCGCGCTCGGCGCGCTCGTGAACCCGGCCCTCGCGCTGCTGCTGTTCGCGACCTTCCTCGGCGTCCCGGTCGTCGAGCTCGCGGCGTCCCGGCGCGACGTCCGCTTCCTCGTGGCCGTGCTCGTCGTGAACTTCGTCGTCGGCTCGCTCGTGGCCATCGGGCTCGTCGTCGGCGTGCTGCCGCGCGCGACCGAGCCGGATGCCGGGATCGCGTTCGGCGCCCTCCTGGTGCTGCTCGCGCCCTGCGTCGACTACGTCGTCGTCTTCACGGGCCTCGCCGGCGGCGCCGCGGCGAAGCTCCTCGCCGCGACGCCCGTGCTGCTCATCGGCCAGGCGCTGCTGGTGGCGCCGGTCATGTCGCGGGCGGGTCTTCCGATGCCGGCCTTCGACGACGGTCCGGCCGGATCGATGCTCGGCCCGCTGGTCACGGCGTTCGTCGTCGTGATCGTCGTCCCGTTCGCGGCCGCCGTCGGCATCCAGGCGCTTGCCGGCCGGGCGCGCTGGGCGCACGGCGTCGAACGGCGCGCGGCGCAGCTCATGGTGCCGATCATGGTGCTCGTCCTGCTGCTCGTCACCGCCGCCCATGCCGGCGAGGTCGTCGCGCGCGCGGGCGACGTCGCTCCCCTGCTCCCCCTCTACGCGGTCTTCGTCGTCGTCATGGTCGTGCTCGGGCTCCTGGTCGGCCGCGTCGCACGCCTCGCGACCGCCGAACGGCGAGCCGTGGTCATGAGCGGCGCGACGCGCAACTCGCTCGTGGTGCTGCCGATCGCGCTCGCGCTCCCCCGCGGCTTCGAGCTCGCACCGGTCGCCGTCGTCACCCAGACCCTCGTCGAGCTCGTCGCGATGGTGGTGCTCGTGCGCGTGCTGCCGCGAATCGCCCGGTAGCTGCATGAACAGTGAATCACCTGATCATGGGATGAATCGAAGATTCTCTGCGGAGACTATGATCGGACCGCTCGTCGGTATTCCGCATCCTGGACGAGCCACGTCCCGAGGAGGAGCCCGCATGCCGCCCACGCATCCGACCCGTCGACCGCGCATCGCTCCCGTCGTGCTGGGCGGGCTCGTGCCGGGCCTCGACGGCGAGTTGCGCGCCGACGCCGGGCTCGATGGCCTCGCCTTCGCCGATCTGGACGCGCGGGACCGGGAACTCATCGGTCTCCGCGTGTCCGAGTGCTCGTTCGAGCGCGTCGACTTCACGGACGCCGACCTGCGCGCGAGCTCGTTCGCCGAGTCGACCCTCGAGCGCGTCGACTCGGCGGCCCTCAGCGCGGGCCGCACGCGCTGGCGGGCGATCGAGCTGACGCGGTCGCGCGTCGGGGCGATCGACCTGTCGAACGCGGAGCTCGACGGCGTCCGCTTCGCCGAGGCCCGCTTCGACCACGTCAACCTCGCCGGCGCGCGGCTGACGGATGTGCTCTTCGAGGACTGCTGGATCGACGAGCTCCACCTCGCCGGGACGAACGCGACCCGCGTCGCGTTCCGCGACTGCCGTGTCGGCTCGCTGCGGCTGTCGCCGGAGACGCGCTTCGAGGACGTCGATCTGCGCGGCGCGCGGCTCGACGCGGTCGACCACGTGCCGGGTCTGCGCGGGGCGACCCTCGACCACGAGCAGGTCGCCCGTTTCGCCGAGGCGTTCGCGCGGGGCCTCGGCATCCGCGTGGGCGACTGAGAAGCCCGAGCGCGAGCACGTTGCGCGGCGTCGGCTCGCGGCGCCGGCTCGCGGCGCCGGTGCGACGGACGCGGCGCGTTCGCACCCGCCTCCGTCGCACCGGGTTCCGCGCGGCTCGGCCGGCGGCGCTACTTGGCCGCCCCCGCGAGCACGCTGTCGAGGAACGAGCGCGACCGGCCCTGCAGTCGCGCGACCCGACGCGCCCGCTCGGCCTCCCGGTCGTAGCCCGGGTACGCGGAGACGGGCAGCTTGCGCACGACCCTCGAGCACGCGAAGTTCGAGCACACGAGCGTGCCGATCGTGTCGCCCTTGCGGCCGGCGGCACCGGCGAGCTTGGCGCTGAAGAACGCGACGTCGTTCGAGAGCTCGACGTCGAGGCACAGGTTGCACTGGGCGCGCACGCGCGGCGAGGCGTCCGCCTGCCGCAGCGCGATCGAGACGGGTTCGCCGTCGACGTCGAAGGTCATGTAGGCGCGGCGGGGCGACTTCGGGTCGGCCCAGCCGAGGAAGTCGAGCCGGTCCCACCGGACGTCGGCGAAGTCCTCCGGGAGGTTCGCGTCGCTCGCCTCCTTGCGGGAGGCGTTGACGAACGAGGAGCGGATCTGGTCTGCCGTGAAGGCGAGCATGGGGATGAGGCCCTTCTGCGAGGAGTGAGTCTGTGACGGATGCGCGGATCCCGTTCCCGTCGTCGACGTCGTCGCCATGGCGGCGAACGCCGAGGTCGGCCGACTGCGCGACCCGGGCGCGATCGACGGAGCACGGGAGGATGCGCGGACTCCCTGCGGTGATGCGCTCGAGACGTGTCGAGGCGATCCGAGGGAATCCGGGTACGACGAGCGCCGGCTCGTCCTCGAGGAGGTCGAGCCGGGAACGGGGTCATCTGATGCCGGCGCGCACGGCGCCGACATCCTCCTTCCGCCGCGAGGGCGTCGCGTTCGTGCAACTCACGGTTCCGACCCTATCAGCGCGCCGGGCGTGTCGCCCGAGCATCCGAGCGGACGGGCGAAGGCCCGGGGCGGAGACCGGTGCGGGGCGTGCCAGGCGATCGCTCCCGACCTCGCTCAGTCGCGCGCGAACGCCGTCATGCGCTCGACGTACTTCGCGACGACGTCGAACTCGAGATTGATCGGCGAGCCGGCCTCGATGGCGCCGAGCGTCGACTTCTCGAGCGTCGTCGGGATGAGGCTCACCTCCAGCCACGCCGGAGACTCCCCCGGCGCGCTCACGCCCGAGATCGTCAGCGAGACGCCGTCGAGCGTGATCGAGCCCTTCTCGACCGTGTACCGCGAGAACGCCTCGGGCACCGAGACGCGCACGACGTCCCAGCCGTCCTCGTGGATGCGGGAGACGACCTCGCCGACGGCATCGACGTGCCCCTGCACGATGTGCCCGCCGAAGCGGTCGTCGGCGCGCATGGCCCGCTCGAGGTTGACGGGCGAGCCCTCGCGCAGCGCCCCCAGCGAGGACCGCCGCAGCGACTCCCCCATGACGTCCGCCCGGAACGCGCCGCTCGCGGCCGCGTCGTCGTCCGTGACGGTGAGGCACACGCCGTTGACGCTGATCGAGTCGCCGTGGCCCGCGTCGCTCGTGACGAGCGGGCCGCGGATCGTCAGCCGGGCGGAGTCGCCCTCGAACTCGAGCGCTTCGACGGTGCCGATCTCCTCGACGATTCCAGTGAACACGTTCCTCCTCGGGTGGGCTCGTCGCGTCGGCGACGCGCCGGGACGGCGATCCGGCCGGTCCTGCGCTCCGACGCCGGCCGCGTCCGCCATCCGCCGGGGAACGGCGCGCGACCTCGACCATTCTCCCGCCGCGCGGACCGCGTCGCGACACCCGGACCGTCCCACGCACAGTAAGATGAGAGCCCGGTGCGAGCGGAATCCCCCGCCACCGTATTCGGAGGAGTCGATTCCGTGAACTTCCTGATCACCGCCGTCTCGATCGCGATCTTCATCGCCGGCCTCTGGTGCTACGGCCTCGCCTTCGATTTCGACAACCCCACGCTGCAGCTGCTGACCTTCCTCGGCGGCATCCTGCTCAACCTCTTCGCCTGCTTCATCCCCTGGCAGCTCACGGGAACCGGCCGCAAGTAGCGCCAGCCGTCCGTCGCGCCGCGCTCACGCCTCCGACGATGCTCGACCCCTCGCTCGACATCTCGATCCGCGTCGCCGCTCCGCAGGAGGTCGTGTGGGCGGCGCTCGTCCGCCCGCGCTTCCGCGTCGAGTGGTGGCCGGAGCTCGAGCTCCGCGCCCGCGTCGGGTCGCGCGTCGCCCAGCCGGCCGCCGACGGACGCGCCACGCCTCGCGCCGACCTCGCCGGCCGCGTGCTCGACGTCGATGCCCCCTCGCGGCTCCATTTCAAGTGGGGCCGGCGCGACGCGCCCAGGACCAACGTCGAGTGGCTGCTCGAGCCGAAGAAGCACGGTCGTACGCGCGTCCGCGTCGTCGAGACGGGCTTCGAGCGCAAGCCCTACGCCGCCATCGACATCTCCCTGTACCGCGACGCCTGGCGGTCCAGGCTCGGCGACCTCGACGACTATCTCGCCTCGCCGGGCGTCGTCGCCCGCATCGAGCGTCGGCTCGCCCGGCGCTCCTGAGCGCCGGAATCGACGCCCCTCGCGTCGCGAGCCCCCGTCGGCCCGGCCGCGCGAGCGACGGAACGCGGTGAGGGGCCGGATGCGCGTATCCGGCCCCTCACCGTCGCCCGGCGGCCGCTCGCGTCGTCGCGCCGGCCCGGGCCCGTCGCTACGGTGCGAGCGGCGCGAAGCTGGACGTGTCGCCGACCAGGCGCACGCGGTCGGCCGGGACGGGCTCGACCGCGGCCAGCGCGACCTCGGCCGCGAACTCGGCCACGTTGTACAGCTTGCCCGCGGCCTCGCGGCGCTCCCCGATGGCGCCGGGGTTGAGGCGCTCGAGGAGCGTCGCCGTGATCGTGCCCTCGATCATGTCGCCGGAGACGACGACGAGCGAGACGCCCTTCGCCTCGAGCTCGGACGCCCGCGCGAGCAGGGCGTCCTCGCCGGCGCGCTTCGAGCGGGCGACGGGCTCGTACTCGGGCATCGTGGGCGTGGTCTCGATGAAGTGCGCCTGATGGCTCGTGACGAAGACCACGCGGCCGCCGTCGGTCATGAGCGGCAGCGCCGCGTCGAGGGTCGCGAGCTGCGCGTCGCGGTTGAGGCGCAGCGCGTAGTCCTCGCCGAGGCCCGACTCCATGCCGCCCGAGGCGTTGAGCACGAGCACGTCGAGGCCGCCGTACTCGTCGGCGATGCGCGCGAAGAGCGCGTCGCGGGACTCGGCGTCCGTCAGGTCGGCGCCGACCGCGATGGCCGTGCCGCCGGCCTGCTCGATCTCCGCCACGAGCTTGTCGGCGCGGGCAGCCTTGTTGCGGTAGTTGACGACGACCTTGGCGCCGGCGCCGGCGAAGTAGCGCGTCGTGTCGGCGCCGACACCGCGCGACGAGCCCGTCACGAGGATGCGCTTGCCCTCGAGCGAGGCGGGCGCGAGCGGATTGGGAGTCTGTTCAGCCATGCAGGAATTCTAGGGCCCGCGCGCGCGGCGGTCGGGCCGTGCGCTCCCCCGCCGTTGTGCGGCGCCGCCGCGTTCCGCCGCGCGACCGCGTCCGGCTACGCTGGCGCTCGCAGACATCCCGAGACGCAGGGGGCGGCCGTGGCCATCGACTACCGCGAGGCGCGCGCGCCCCGCATCCTCGCCCACCGCGGTCTCGCCCTGGAGCACCCCGAGAACACCCTCGCCGCGTTCGCCGCGGCGCTGGCCGCCGGCGCCGACACGATCGAGACGGACGCCCGTGCCACCCGCGACGGCTTCGCGGTGCTCTGCCACGACCCCGACCTCGCCTCCTTCGACGGCAGCGGCGCCCGTGTGGCGGAGCTCCCCCTCGCAGGCCTGCGCGCGCACCTGCGCGACGGCTCCGGGGTCCCCCGGCTCGCCGAGGCGCTCGACGCCTTCCCCGAGGCATGCTTCAACATCGACGTGAAGTCGGCGGATGCCGTGGCCGCCGTCGCCCACGACGTGCGCGCCGCGAACGCCGAGCGCCGGGTGCTCGTCACCTCGTTCTCCGGCGCCCGCCTGCGCGCCGTGGCGAGGCTCCTGCCGGAGGCCGCGCGCGGCGCGTCGAGCACCGACGTCGCGTTCGCCCTCCTGGCGATGGAGACGCGCAGCGAACGCGGTCTCGCGAGGGCCCTCCGCGGCGCGCACGCCGTGCAGATCCCGGAGCGGCAGGCGGGGCTCACCCTCGTCTCCCCTCGCCGCCTCGCCGCGTTCGAGCGGCACGTCCGGGAGGTGCACGTGTGGACGATCGACGATCCGGCGGAGATGCGTCGGCTGGTGGCCGCCGGCGTCGACGGCATCGTGACCGATCGCGCGGACCTGGCGGTCGCCGCGTTCCGGTGAGTCCGCTCGACGGATGCGCGGCGCGCCCGGCATCCGCGCAACGCTCGTGGCGATCATTGTGCGCGCGTCCAGGCGAAACACGCTAAGAATGTCGCAGGCAAGAGAGGAGGTCGGCCATGGCTGATCGAAGCCTCCGAGGTATGCGGCTCGGTGCGCAGAGCCTGCAGAGCGATGAGGGCGTCGTCTTCGTCGAACGTCAACAGCGCACGTATCAGACGGCCGACGGTGAGAAGTTCATCGTCACGTTCGCCGCCGACGCCGAGGTCCCCGAGGTGTGGGGGTCTCCGCGCAGCGGCGTCGAGGGTCGGCTGCTGGACGACAAGGGCCACGAGGTCGAGTACGAGGCCCCCGAGGGCAAGCCTCAGCGAACCCACTGGGACATGCTGCTCGAACGGCGCAGTCGCGAGGAGCTCGAGGAGATCCTCGAGGAGCGACTCAAGTTCCTCCGATCTCGGCGCGGCACGAACCGGGACTGACGCGGATCCGTCCGGCCGGCGAGACCGGATCGGACACGACGGCGCCTCGGAGCCACGGCTCCCGGGCGCCGCTTTCGTGCGCGCACCGTACCGCACCGCGGTACGCGACGGACGGGCGGAGGGGCCGTCGCGCTCGCCGTCCCTGCTCAGCGGCCGCGTCGGCGCGCGGGCGTCGAGCGGCGGGCCAGCGACGACGCCCATCCGGCGACGAGCAGCGCCACGCCCGTGAGGCACACCGTCTGCGCGATGAGCGGCCCGAGCAGGATGCCGGACGTGACCCCCGTCGTGCGCGGCACGTCGAGCAGCATCGTGCCCGGCTCGTACCAGGGCAGCGAGGCCAGCTCCGAGCCGTCGGGCGCCATGACCGCGCTCAGGCCCACGGTCGAGACCTGCACGAGGGCGCGGCCCGACTCGATCGCCCGCAGGCGCGCGATCGCGAGCTGCTGCGCCGCCTCGGCGGTCCGTCCGAAGTCGGCGTTGTTCGTCGGCGCGAAGAGCACGTCGGCGCCTCGATCGAGGACGGCGGCGCGCACGAGCGCGTCGTCGACGATGTCGAAGCAGATGAAGACGCCGGCCCGCGCACCGCCCGGCAGGTCGATCGTATTGGCGCGCGTTCCCGGCGTGTAGCCGCGCTGGATCATGCCGATGAGGTCGGGAGCGAGGGCGTACCAGAAGTCGCGATCGGGGATGTACTCGCCGAAGGGCACGGGATGGGCCTTGTCGTACTGCGCCGTCCACTGCCAGGGCGAACCGGCGCTCGGCGCCGAGGCCGCCGCCCCCGTGGAAGGCGACCCGCCCTCGGCGTCCCATACGAACGTGCTGTTGAAGACGTCGCCCGTCTTCGGGTCGCCCTCGACCGTCACGGTGTTCGCGATGATCGGGACGCCCAGGTCGAGGCTCGCCCGGGTGAGCGAACTCGCCGCCTGCGGGTACCACTGCGGCGGCAGGTCGACCGAGCCCTCGGGCCAGAGGACGACGTCGGGAGCGGCATCCGCGGGGATCGTCGCGGTCTCGGCGAGGTGCGCCCGGAGGACGGCGCCGCGCTCGTGCGGCGCCGCGAAATAGCTCGCCTCGGGGGTGTCGCCCTGCACGGCGGCGACGCGCACCGAGCCCGCGGGCGTCGTCGGAAAGACGGGCACCAGCGCAAGCGCGGCGATGGCCGCCGCGACGCCGATCCACGTCGGCGCCGGGGATCGGGCGGCCCCGACGGCTCCGGCACGCGAGACGGAGGCCCGCACGCCGGGCCGCGCGTCCGCGCGGGGCGTCGGCATCGGCACGGGCATCCGCCGGATCGCGGCGCGGCGCGAGGACCAGGCGACGACGCCCTCGACGGCGAGGGCCGCGACGAGCACGGCCACGAAGGTGAGTCCCGTCGTGCCGATCCACGAGACGAGCGGAGCGAAGGGACCGTCGACCTGCGACTGGGCGACCCGCCCCCAGGCGAACCCGCCGTACGGCCAGACGGCGAACACCGCCTCCCGCAGCGTCCACAGCGCGGATGCGGCGACCGAGGTCGCCGCGACGCGCAGCGCCCCGGCGGGCAGCGCGGGCGGCACGAGCGCGTACGCGCGCCGCACCAGCACCCCCGCGGCCAGGAAGGTGAGCGCCCCCACCACGGCGAGGGCGAGCCACGGCACGACGCCGAGGAAGAGCGAGGACCACGACACGAGCGGCGCGTAGAAGCCGAGACCGGCGACGAAGCCGATGAGCGCACCGCCGCGACGGTGCGTCGTCTCGTCGAGCAGAGGCACGCCGAGCGCCGCCCCGCGGCCCGGTCGATCGGGCCGGGCGGCCGCTCGCGCGGACGGTCCGGCATCGCCGCGCAGTCGCAGCGCCAGGAGCACGAGCGCAGGCCCCAGGAAGCCGAACGGCCAGAACCCGACGGGCGGGAACGCGCAGGCGAGCAGCGCCCCGCCGGCACCGGCGAGGAGCAGCGCGGGGACGCGGCCGAGCGAGCGCTCCGGGGCCGTCGACGGCGCGGTCGGAGGCATGGCCGTGCCGGTCACGTCGCCGGAGGCGCTCCCCGCGCGCCGGATGCGCGAGTAGGTCGCGCTCACTGCACGCTCGAGTAGGCGACGATGCCGCGGCGGACGGCATCCCCCGCATCCTTCGCCGTGCGCGCCAGCGAACCGGAGGCGACCTTCTCGAGCTGGTCGAGCAGGTCGAGCACCTGCTTCGACCAGCGCACGAAGTCGCCGGCCGACAGCCCGGCCTCGTCGAGCACCCGGTCCAGGCTCGCGCCGCGCGCCCACTTGTGCATGGCTCGGATGAGTCCGGGCGACAGCGGCGAGCTGCGCGGCACGCGATGGCGCTCCTCGAGCTCGTCGAGCTCCGCCCACAGCGTCGTAGTCGCCTCGTGGGCGCGTCGGAACTCCCCCTTGGGCAGAGCCCGCTCGTCGAACTCCTCCTCGCGGCGCGGCTCGAAGACGAGCGCCGCCGCCATGGCGGCGAGCCCCGGGGCGTCGAGGGCCGTCCATGCGCCGCGCCGCAGGCACTCGGCGACGAGCAGGTCGCGCTCGCCGTAGATGCGCTTGAGCGTGTGCCCGTGCGGGCCGAGCTCGAGCGGTGCGTCCGCCGCGACCTCGGTCCGCTCGACCGCCGAGTCCGTCGCCGTCTTCGTCTCCGCATCGGCCTCGTCGCGCCGCTGCGGTCGCACGTAGCCGCGTTCGAGCAGCAGGTCGGTGATGCGGTCGAAGACCCGAGCCACGGCGTTCGTGCGGTTGGCGATCTGGCTCGCGAGCTTGTCGGTGTCGCGTTTGAGCGTCCAGTACCGCTCCGACCAGCGGGCGTGCAGCTCGCGGTCGGGGCACGCGTGGCACGGATGCCGGCGCAGCTCGGCGCGCAGCTCCGCCAGCCGAGCCGCCCGGCGCTCGCGCTCGCGATGCGCGCTCGCGCCGTCGGTGTCGACGACCTTCTTCCGCTCCAGGTCGCTCAGCTCGCGGCGGATGCGCGAGTACTCGAAGAAGTCGCCGACGTGGCACGTCATCGCCTCCTCGTAGCCGGCGAGCGACTCGCGCTGCTGCTTCGCGCGGCGGGCGAGGTCGACCACGCCGCGATCGGCCTGGTACTGCGCGAACGACGACTCGAGCACCGTGCGGGTGCGCGCCCGGCCGACCAGGTCGATGAGGTTCACGGCCATGTTGTAGGTCGGCCGGAAGCTCGAGTTGAGGGGGTACGTGCGGCGCGAGGCGAGCGAGGCGATCGCCTGCGGGTTCATCTCGTCGCGCCACTGCACCACCGCGTGCCCCTCGTGGTCGATGCCGCGACGCCCCGCGCGCCCGGTGAGCTGCGTGAACTCCCCCGGCGTGATCGGCACGCGGCCCTCGCCGTTGAACTTGTCGAGGCGGTCGAGCACGACCGTGCGCGCCGGCATGTTGATGCCGAGCGCGAGCGTCTCGGTGGCGAAGACGAGCTTGACCAGCTTGCGCTGGAAGAGCTCCTCGACGACCTCCTTGAACGCCGGCAGCAGCCCCGCGTGGTGGGCGGCGACACCGCGCTCCAGGCCCTCCAGCCACTCCCAGTAGCCGAGCACCGCGAGGTCCTCGTCCTGCAGGGTGCGGCAGCGCTCCTCCACGATCCAGCGGATCTCGTCGCGCTCCTCGCGCGTGGTGAGCGCGATGCCGCTGCGGAGCACCTGGTCGACCGCCTGGTCGCAGCCGACGCGGCTGAAGATGAAGAAGATCGCCGGCAGCATGTCCCGCTCGTCGAGCAGGTCCACGATGTGCGCCCGGTCGATGCGCGGCGTGCGGAAGCGGCTCGCCTTCCACGACTGCCGTCCGCGTCGGCCGCGGCCCTGCGAGGGCTCGCCGCCGCCCTTCGCGGCGTCCAGCAGCTCGCGGCTCACCCGGCGGGAGGTGGCCGTCGCATCGCCGTCCTCGAAGAGGTCGATGAGCCGAGAGCCGACCAGCACGTGGTGGTAGAGCGGCGTCGGCCGCTCCTCCGAGACGACGACCTCGGTCGCGCCGCGCACTGAGTGCAGCCAGTCGCCGAACTCCTCCGCGTTCGACACGGTGGCCGAGAGCGAGACGAGCCGCACCTCGGTCGGCAGGTGGATGATGACCTCCTCCCACACCGCGCCGCGGAAGCGGTCGGCGAGGTAGTGCACCTCGTCCATGACGACGAAGGCGAGGTCGGCGAGCAGGTCGCTGCCCGCGTAGAGCATGTTGCGCAGCACCTCGGTCGTCATGACGACGATCCGCGCGCGCGGGTTGACGTTCGTGTCGCCCGTGAGCAGGCCCACCTCGCTCGCGCCGTAGCGGTGCGCGAGCTCGTTGTACTTCTGATTGCTGAGCGCCTTGATCGGCGTCGTGTAGAAGATCTTCGCGTGCGGTTCGCGCATCGTCAGGAACACCGCGAACTCCGCCACGATCGTCTTGCCGGCGCCGGTGGGCGCCGCGACGAGCACGCTGCGGCCGTGCTCGAGGTGCGCGCACGCGGCGACCTGGAAGTCGTCGAGGTCGAAGGCCAGCTCGCGCCGGAAGAGCTCGAGCTCCGGCGCGAGCCGGCGCGCCTTGCTCGCCGCGAATCGTTCGGCCGGGCTCGGGTTCACTTGGCTCTCGCTTTCACGGGTGACGTCGGATGCGGCGCGAGGGGTCTCGGCGACCACGACCGGCCGATCCCGTTCAGTCGCGGTTCGAGAGCGACGCGTCGATCTCGTCCTCCAGCTTGGCACGCCGCTTCGCGCGTCGGCGGTCGTTGAGGAGGCTGATGCCCGTCGCGATGAAGAACAGCGCGATCATCGGCACCATGAGCAGGAACATCGACAGCACGTCGGCCGAGGGCGTGGCGATGGCGGCGAACAGCGCCGTGCTGAGCACGGCGACGCGCCAGCTCTTGAGGATCGTGCGGCCCTCGACGACGCCCGCGAAGTTGAGCAGCACGATGAACACGGGCAGCACGTACGCGATCCCGACCGCGAGGCAGAGCGTGAGGACAAAGGTGTAGTAGGTCTTCGCGTCGAGCAGGGAGGCGTCCTGCGAGGGCGCGAACCCGATCATGACCTCGACGATGTGCGGCATGAGGTACCAGCCGGTGGCGACGCCGCCCAGGAAGAGGGGGATCGCGGCGCCCAGGAAGCCGACGACGTAGCGCCGCTCGCTCTTCTTGAGTCCCGGCACGAGGAACATCCACGCCTGGTAGAGCCACACGGGCGACGAGATCACGATGCCGATGGTGAACGCGACCTGCAGGCGCAGGTCGAACGCGCTCGTGACGTTGACCCAGTTGATGGAGGCCATGCCCGGGCGCGTCGAGGCGAGGTACTCGAGCGGCGCGCGCATCGAGTTGAAGACGAAGTCGGTCAGGAAGAATCCGCCGACCATGCCCGCGACGATGCCGATGGCCGAGATGACGAGCCGGTTGCGGAACTCGATGAGGTGCTCGGCGAGCCGCATCCGGCCCTCGGGGTCGCGCTTCTTGCGCTTGGCCTGCGACTGCTTGGCCGCGGGCTTGCCGGACGGAGCCGGGGAGGCCCCGGATTCGGACGGAGTGGTCACGCGCGGCTATGCGCGCGGAGGCGTGGAGCCGCCCTCGGGTGCGGAGCCGCCGGCCGCCGGGGGCTGTGCGCTCGGCGAGTCGGCCGAGGTCGACGGGGCCTGCCCCGCCGCGGGCGTCTCGCCGTCCTTCTGCATCTCCTTGACTTCGCCCTTGAAGATGCGCATCGACTGACCGAGGCTCCGGGCGAGCGCGGGCAGCTTGGGCGCACCGAACAGGAGCAGGACGATCACCAGGATGATGATGAGGTGCCAACCGGTCAGGCCATTGAACATGAGTCTCTAGTCTCTACTTCTTCTTCGCCACATGCGCGTACTGCATGGGATCGGACTTGACGAGCATCTTAGCGTGCGCGATACGGGCTTCCCGGCGGGCCGTCTTCCGCTCGTCGCGCTCGGCGACCAGCACGCGCCGCTCGCCCTCGACGACCGCGAGGCCGCGCACGATGGCGTTGGGTCGGGGCGCTCGGCGCTCGGCCAGCCGCTCGAACTCGTCGGCGCGGCGCTGGAGCTGGTCGACGACACCGGACGCGCGTTCGACCTCGGCCATCAACGCCATGAACTTCTTGAACAGGGTCCACGCGCAGACGGCGAGGACGCCGAGCAGGATGACGACGAGCGCCACCCAGATGAGGATCCACGACCACACAGGCATACTGCCGCCAGCCTAACGGCTCGGGCCGTACAGAGCGAGCGTCGCGAGCGCGCGTCCCCGCACGGCCTCCCGCGCCGAGGCCGGCGACTCCACCCGGACGAGCCCCGCGAAGCGGAGCGCGAGCCGCGAGACCGCGGCCCAGTTGGAGGCGGCGCCCTCGATCCGGATGCGGGCGGCGTCGCGCGGCACGACCACGCTCTGCCGCGACGAGAACTCGCGCACGAAGGGCAGGACGGAGACGGCCACGTCGAGGCGGAACTCGGCGGCGTCCTCGTCGGGGGTGAAGTAGACGTCGGGGTCGCCGATCTCGTGCTCCCCCGCCGCCTCGTCGAGCCGCTCGAGGTCGATCATGCGGGCGAGGAGGAAGCGGCGCTGGGCGCCGCGGGCGAGGTCCCAGGCATCCAGGTACCACTCGTCGCCGAGCGAGCTGAGCGCGATCGGGTCGACCGTGCGCGACTCGTCGCCGCGGGCCGCCTCCTTGCGGTAGGTGAAGCGCACTCGGCGGCGGTCGACGATCGCGCCGTGCAGGGTCTCGAAGAAGCCGACGAGGTGGGCCGGCAGGCCGGGCGTCGCGCGGGCTCCAGCGGATGCGGCGCCGGGCGCGTCGTCGCGGGCGCTCCCGGCGTCCGCCGGGCGGTCCGCGTCGTCGACCCGGATGATCGGGCCGGCATTGGCTGCGTCCCCGGAACCCGGGGCTCCGGCGGCGGCCGCGAGCTTCGCTGCGAGCCGCTCGATCGCGGCGTGGTCGTGCGCGCCGGGCATGTCGCGCAGCAGCTGGAGGCCCGCGAGCAGCGAGGCCAGCTCGCGGTTGCTGAGCACCGGCGGCTCCTCGAGGGCGACGAAGCGGCGCACGACGATCTCGCGCTCCTCCTCGGGCACGACGATCGGCCGGTCGTGATCGTCGAAGCCCTCGCCGAGGGCGTCCCAGTCGATGTCGAAGAGCGCCTCGTCGCTGTAGGTGGCGGTCTCCCCCGGCGCGCCGGAGACGGCGATCGCGCGGACGGCGCGCACGATCTCCTCCTCTGACACGCCGAGATCGCGCGCCGTCTCGGCCACCGGCGCGCGACCCTCGCGCTGCCGCAGGTAGGGCACGAGGGCGATCCGCAGCGAGAGCTCGTGCGCCGTCGTCGGCCGTCCAGCCGCGCGCGACTCGCGCGGGGCCCGGGCGGGCGCCGCCGGGAGGTCGAGCGCATCGCCCTCGTGGTCGCGGGCGACCCGCTCGAGCCGGTCGACGACGGCTTCGCGCAGGGCGGCCGGGGCGACGGCGACGAGTTCGGGGCCGTACCAGGCAACCTCGTCGGCGAGGAGCGCGAGGTCGCTGTAGCCGACCTCCACGACCGGCCAGCCCGACCCGGCATCCGTCTCGCCCGTGCGGACGGCCCGGCGGGCGAGACGCAGCTCGGCGTCGGAGCCCGGGCGCACCGCGATCCGCGCGCGCTGCCGTCGCTCGAGCTCGCGCAGCCGGTCCAGCGCGACGGCGGCGTGCTCCTCTGGCGTGCGCGCGCCGGCGCGGCCGCGGTCGGCCGCGCCGAGCAGCGACACCGGCCCCGCGATGCGGGACAGCAGGAACATGCGGTCGTCGGCGCGGCCGCGGTCGAAGCCGGAGACGAGCCAGCGGTCGGCATGGCGGACGAGCGCGTGCGGCTCGAGCACGCGCCGCTCCGGCCGCTCGGCGTCGGCCTTCGCGTAGTCGAAGGCCACGGCGCGGCCCTGCGCGATCGCCTCCGCGAGATCGTCGTAGGCGGCATCCCGCATCCGCAGTCGAGGCGAGACGCCCAGCAGGCTCCCGCTCGTCGCGACGCCGCGCAGCTTGAGCTTCATGAGCGCGCGGCCCGCCTGCTCCGAGACCGAGCCCTCCCGCCACAGCCGCGCTGCCGCGTGCAGGTAGCCCGACTCCTCGGCGTCGAAGGCGAGGCCCGCGGGCATCGCGAACTCGCCCTCGCGGATGCGGTAGCGCGTGAGCTGGTTGTTCTCCGACTCCCAGGCGTCGGCCTCGGCGAGCACGGGCACGCCGAGCTCGCGCAGCGCCGCCTTGTCGCGTTCGAACATGCGGTCGACGCTCTCGACCGGCTCGCCCGCGTCCAGCCGCTCGCGGTAGCCGTGCACGCTCGAGAGGATGTCGGCCTTCGTGAGCCCGCGCTCGGTCATGAGCAGGGCGAGCACGAGGGAGAACTGGCGGTCGACGCTGGGCGGCGCGGGCCGCTTCCGGGGGGATCGCGGTCGTCCCGTCGGCGATGCCGGCAGGTCGTTCCGCGATCCCCTCTGCATGCCCCCAGGCTATGCGATGGCGAGGATGTCGATGACGAAGACGAGCGTCGAGTTCGGCGGGATCGCCTGGCCCGAGCCCTTCTCCCCGTAGCCGGCCGCGGGCGGCACGATGGCGATGACCTGCGAGCCGACCTTCTGGCCCTCGATGGCCTGCTTGAAGCCCGGCACGACCTGCGCCGTGTTGAACTGCGCGGGCGCGCCCCTCGTCCACGAGGAGTCGAAGGGCTGTCCGGACGGGAACAGCACGCCCGAGTACTGCACGACGACGTTCGCGGCCTGGCCGACCACGGCGCCGTCGCCCTGCTTGATCACGTCGACGACGACGTCGGCGGGCGCCTGCGCGTCGGGCGCGATCGTGATCTTCGGTGCGCCCCCCGCGCCGTCGGCGACCTGCACGAGCGACTGCGTCGGCGCGACCGGGGCGCCCCAGGCGCTCGTCCGGTCGAGGGTCTGCACGTCCGCGACGATGATGGTCGGCGCCGTGCCCTCCGGCACCTGCTGGCCCTGCGCGGCGATCGACGCCGGGATGACCGCGACGATGCGCGATCCGCTCGGCACGCCCTCGAAGATCTCCCCGAAGAAGGCCGGGATCGAGGAGTCGGCCGTGTCGATCGGCTTGCCGAAGGACTGGTACGGCACCGAGGCCTGCCCCGTGCCGCCGTCGTAGACCGCCATGCTGAGGATGAGGGTCGACGCGGCGCCGATCGCGGGGCCCGAGCCCGGGACGACGATCTTCCGGTCGACTTGGTTTCCGAGGGCCGAGAGGTCGCCTACCTGGACGGTGGGCTCCTGGCCGACGTTCGAGCTCACGGTCACGTTCGCGGCGACCGCGCCGGAGCCGAGCCCGGTGGAGCCCGAGGCCGCGGCCGGCGTCGGCGCGCTCGTAGCCGCGGGCGCCGCGCCCTGCTGGCAGGCGCTCAGGGCGAGCGCGGCGCCGGTCGCGAGCACGAGCGCCGCGGCGCGCACGCCCGTTCGGCGCAGGCGCGAGGGGCGCGGGGTCGTGGGACGGCTGGCGAGGGGCATTCGGTCTCCTGGGGTCCGGGGAGGTGCGGTCGTGGCGAGGGGCCCGCGCGGCGGGCCCGGCGGCGCGTCGTGCGGCGTGCCGTGGACGCGCCTACTGGGCGTCGTCCGCGGCGAGGACGTCGACGACGAAGACCAGGGTCTGGCCGTTGTCGACGCCCGAGGCGAGCGGACCGAGGCGGCCCTGGCGGGCCGAGGGCGGCAGGATCACGACGACCTGCGAGCCGACCCGCTGGCCGACGAGCAGATCGGTCACGCCGTAGAGGCCGTCGTCGGCGCTCGCGACGAGCTGCGCGACCGAGTTCGTCGACGACCAGGTCGACAGCAGTTCGTCGCCCGTCGCCCAGTTGAAGACGGAGACGTGGAGGGTGAGCAGCCGCCCCTCCTCGACGGCGGGGCCGAAGCCCTGGATCCGGGTGACGACGCGCGTCTCGCTCGGCGGCGCCGACTGCGGCATCGTGACCCCGGGACGGCCCGAGGGCGCGGTGACGACGGCCGGGACGCCGTCCTGGGGCGGCTCGATGCGGCCGCCGGCGCTCGACGCGAAGACGCGCAGCACGTCGGCGACCACGACGATGCTCGAGCCGGCGAGGCCGGCGCGGGTCGCGTTCAAATCGCCGAGCGCCTGCGCCGCCGGCATCACGGCGACGACGCGCTCGCCGGTCCGCGCGCAGCGCAGCGAGTCGGCCACGCCGGGCAGCGCCGTGCCGATGCTCTGCATGGTCGCGGGGATCGCACGGCCCGACCGGTCGTGCAGGACGGCGCCGTACGGCACGAGCACGTCGCCGGTCTCGGCCACGACGAGCTCGAGGTTCGCGAGCAGCACGCCGTGCTCGGTCACGGGCGCGCCCGTGCCGGCGCCGTCGCGGGCCACCTGCAGCGAGTCGGCGCGCAGCGGCTGCGGGAACGTCGGGTCGGCCACGTCGCCGAACGCGCCCGAGGTCGTGACGCTGGCCGCGGCATCCCCCGTCGGCGCCGCGGGCGTGCACTCGTCGGCCGGGATGCTGCTCTCGGGCCACGTCGTGCAGCCGGTGAGCGCGGCGGCGGCGAGGGCGAGCGCCGCGAGGGCGCCTCCCGTGCGGCGGATCGTGCGGGTGCGCGCGCCGCTCATTCGGCGGTCTCCGGGGCCTCGTCGAGACCGGCGGTCGGAGCCTGCTCGACCTCGTCGCGGTCGTCGCGGTCGTCGCGGTCGGCGGTGGCGATCGTCGCGCCGCGCTGGGCCTTCCGCGCCCGCTTGCGCAGCACCTTGTCGCTCACCTGCCGGTCGCCGAGGGAGCCGGGCGTCCACACCTCGACGTCCTCGTCGCTGAACTCCGTCTTCGAGGCGCGGCGCTTGAGCACGGGCGGCTTCGTGCCGGGCGCGAGCCGCCGCGCCGTGAGCAGGAACGCGGTGTGCCCGATCATCCGGTGGTCGGGGCGCACCGCGAGGCCCTCGACGTGCCAGCCGCGGACGATCGTCTCGTCGGCGTCTGGGTCCGTGAAGCACTCGGTCGCGCGGATCGCCTCGGCGACGCGCGAGAGCTGGGTCACGGTGGCGACGTAGCAGATGAGCACGCCGCCGGGCTTGAGGGCGTTCGCGACCTGGCCGAGCACCTCCCAGGGGGCGAGCATGTCGAGGATGCAGCGGTCGGCGGTGCCGTCGGCGACGGCGAGCGGGAGCGCGTCGGCGAGGTCGCCGAGCTCGATGGACCAGTTGCCGGGTCGCTCGCCGAGCACGCTCACGACGTTGCCCTCGGCGACGTCGGCGAACTCCTGACGGCGCTCGAACGAGAAGAGCCGGCCCGTGCCGGCGAGGGCACGCAGCAGCCACAGCGCGAGCGCTCCGGAGCCGAGGCCCGCCTCGACGATCCGGGCGCCGGGCCGGATGTCGGCCTTGGCGAGGATCTGCGCGGCGTCCTTCGGGTAGATGATCGCGGCGCCGCGGGGCATCGACATGACCACGTCGCGCAGCAGCGGGCGCAGCAGCAGGAACTCGCTGCCGTCGTTCGCGCGGATCACCGAGCCCTCCTCGAGGCCGATGATCGCGTCGTGCTCGATCGCGCCGCGGTGCATGTGGAACCGCTCGCCGGGGACGAGGAAGACCGTGCTCACCCGGCCCTTGGGGCCCGTGAGCTGCACGCGGTCGCCCGCGCGGAACGGGCCGCCGAGCGCCGACTCCTCGGCATCCGGCTCGCGGGTCGTGCTCGTCGTCTCGAGGTGCGTCATGCGGTGGTTCGCTCTGCTTTCGTGGGGGCGGTGCGGTCGGATGCGGCGGCGGGGGCCGCCGCGGGTGCGGAGGCTTCGGCGGTCGCGGCGACGACGGTCGCATGGCGCGCCGCGACCTCGCGGAGCATGTCGAGGGTCACCCCGGCCAGCGAGTCGAACTGCGTGTGCGGGCCGTCGGGGTCGAGCATCGCGCCGTGCGGCACGCCGATGGCGGCGCATCCGGCCGCGACGGCGGCGCGCAGGCCCGTGGGCGAGTCCTCGATGACGACGCAGTCGCCGGGCTCGACGCCGAGCCGCTCGGCGGCGAGCAGGAACGGCTCGGGCTCGGGCTTGCCGCGGCGCACGTCGTTCGAGGTCACGATCGTCGTGAACAGCCCTTCGGGGAGCCAGGCGAGCACCGCGTCGACGATCGAGCGGTCCGAGTTCGTGACCAGGGCGGTGGGGATGCCGGCCTCGCGCACCGACCGCAGCAGCTCGACGGCGCCGGGCCGCCAGGCCAGCTCTCGCGCGACGAGGTCGGCGACGTGCTCGTTGAGCCGGACGAGGATCGGGTCGTGCTCGAGCGGGACGCCGAGGCCGCGGAAGAAGCGCGTGGCGTCGTGGGCGCTCGAGCCGACGAGCCCCTCCTCCTGCTCGGGCGTGAGCCGCGGCAGTCCGAAGTCGGTCATGAGCGCCTGCTGCGCCTCGCTCCAGTGGGGCTCGGTGTCGACGAGGGTGCCGTCCATGTCCCACAGGACGGCCGCCGGGAGTTGCGCGGTCACGGGGGTCCAGTCTACGCGCGCGCTCCCGCACGGCCGGCCGGGGCGGTCGCGGGCGGCTCGGCGCCGATCGCGACGGCCTGTTCGCCGACGGCGGACCGGCTGTGTTCGCGCGCGGCGAGAGCGGACGGGTCGGCGAGGCCGGGAACCCTATTGTGGGAGGTCAGTCGGAATGCGTCGGCGTCGTGCCGTCGCGCGGGGAGGAGCACATGTCGCAGGCATCCACGCAGGACCTCCCCTTCGCGCGGGGCAGGATGCTCGTGATCGGCTTCCTCGGCTGGAACGACGCGGGCGACGCCGCGTCGAGCGCGGTGCGCTTCCTGAGCGAGGCGGCGAGCATCGACCGGCTCATCGAGAAGGTCGACGACGAGGACTTCTTCGACTACTCCATCCACCGCCCCGCCGTGCGCACGACCGACGAGGGCGAGCGGAAGATCGAGTGGCCCGGCGTGCTCCTGCTGGGCCCCCGCGAGGAGTCGGACGAAGCGGACGACGAGGATCTCGACGACGAGGACGGCCTCCCGGGAGACGACGGTCGGCTGCCGGCGGCGGGCGGCGAGGCCGGCGTCGCCGCCGACGACGTCCGGGACCTCCCCGGCGACGGCTTCGACGACGTGCCCCTCGCCTTCCTCGACGTCGACGGTGTCGCCGAGGTCGAGGTCGAGGACGAGCTCGACGAGGACGACGCCGACGACGCGGAGGAGCCGGACGACGCCGACCGCGGCCTCGCCTCCGACGCCGAGCTCGACATCACCGGCTCGAACTCGAGCAACGTGTACCTCCTCATCGGCCCCGAGCCGACGCTGCGCTGGCGCAGCTTCGCCGACCGCATCATCGACCTGTGCGAGCGCAACGACGTCCAGCGCATCGTCTTCGTCGGCGCGCTGCTCGCCGACGCGCCCCACACCCGCCCCATCAACGTGTTCGTGTCGAGCGACGACGCGGCGGTGCGCCGCGAGCTCGAGATCGGCCGCAGCGACTACCAGGGCCCCACAGGAGTCTTCTCGCCGCTGCAGCAGCGCGCCCGGCAGGCCGGCATCCGCTGCGTCTCGCTCTGGGCGTCCGTCCCCCACTACGCGCAGCAGGCCCCCTCGCCCAAGGCCACGCTCGCCCTCCTCGACAAGCTCGAGGAGATCATCGACGTCTCCATCCCGCGCGGCTCGCTCGTCGACGACGCCGAGGCGTGGGAGCGCGAGGTCACCGAGGCGATGGCGCAGGAGGAGGAGGTCACGAACTACGTGCGCTTCCTCGAGCGCTCCTACGACATGACGGCGGCGCCCGAGGCGTCCGGCGAGGCGATCGCCAAGGAGTTCGAGCGCTTCCTGCGGCAGAGCCAGTCGCCCGCTACCGGAGCCATCCCGTCGGTCGGCTTGCCCGGCCCGGGCAAGGGGCAGCAGCCGCCCGTCGCCGGGACGGCCTCGCTCCCCTTCCCCGGCGACGCGCCGACGAGCGGCGACGCGGACGCGGTGCCGCAGGACGCCGGGTCGGCGGCCGAGCGGGCCGAGCCTGCCGAGTCGCCCGGGGACCGGATGCCGCCCGCGGAGCCGCCCGGGGTCGTCGACGATGAGGCGACGCCCGGAGACGGGGACCCGGTGCCGCCGACGGAGCAGACGCCCGTGGACGAGCCGTCCCCCTCGTCGACGGCGGCCGACGAGGTCGACGCGCTCGAGCACCTCCTCTTCGGCGACCTCGACGGCGACGCGGACGACGGCGACGCCGATGGCGACGGCGACGGCCCCTCCGGCCGCGACACGTCCGACGCCCACGACGATCCGCTCGACGGCTTCGACCCCGACGAGGACGGCGACCGGCTCTTCTGACCTGAGCCTGAGTCTGCGCGGCGGTCGCCGATCGCCGACCGCGACGCCCCATCTGCATCCGACCCGAGCGAGGAGCCCCCACGGTGAACGAGCACGTCGCCGACGTCGACTGGGCCTCGGCCCGCGAGCAGAACCTCGCCAACTGGGAGGAGCGCGTCCCGCTGCACGAGCGGGCGTACGGGATCGAGGCGTTCGACGACCCCGACCACCTCTCGGACGTCGTCCGCGCCGACCTGCGTGCGCTCGCGCCCTTCCTACCCGGCGGCGATGTCGCGGGCCTGGACGTCTGCCACCTGCAGTGCCACATCGGCACGGACACGCTGTCGCTGGCCCGGGCGGGCGCACGCGTGACGGGCGTCGACTTCTCGCCCGGCGCGCTCGCCTCGGCGGCGGCGCTCGCCCAGCGCCTCGGCCTCGAGGCGAGCTGGGTCGAGACCGACGTGCTCGACGCCCGCGCGGCCGTCGCCGGCGACTTCGACCTCGTCTACACGAGCATCGGCACCATCACCTGGCTGCCCGACCTCGACCGGTGGGCCGCCCAGATCGCCGCGCTGCTGCGCCCGGGCGGCACGTTCTTCATCCGCGACGGCCACCCCGCCCTCTACGCGCTCGACGAGGAGGCGGAGGGCCTCGTCACCCGCTACCGCTACTTTCCCGATGGGACCGCGCACGCGTGGGATGCGGAGACCACCTACGTGGGCGGCGGCGCCCTGACGAACACGCGCACCTACGAGTGGCCGCATCCGCTCTCGGAGATCGTGAACGCGCTCCTCGGCGCCGGGCTCGAACTGCTCCGCCTCGACGAGGGCCGCACCCTGCCGTGGCGGTTCAGCGAGCGCATGGTCGAGGTCGAGGGCGGCTACGAGTGGCCCGGCGAGGAGCGCGACCGCGTGCCCGCCACCTTCACGATCGTCGCCCGGCTTTGACCTGGTGCCCGGAAGTGGCCCTTGAGCCCAGGGCTCAAGGGCCACTTCCGGGCACCAGGCGAACGGGTCAGACGAGCCGGATGCCGAGGAGGGCGTCCACGAGGGCCGGCACGACCGGGTCGGCGCTGCCCGTCGCCGCCCACTCGTCGACGATCTGCACGACCGCGGGCGTGTCGAGGTCGGCGGCGATCGCCTCCCGCATCCGCCGCGCGAAGGCGCTCGCGGCGACGTCCTCGGGCGTGGGGGCGGCGAGCGGCTCGGCGTCGGCGTCGTTCGGGCCGGCTTCCTTCGCGACCGCGTCCGCATGCGCCCGCCATGAGGCGAGCTGCGCCTGCGCCTCAGCGAGCTCCATGTCCGTCCACTCCCAGTCGGCCCGGTAGTGGTGGCGGACGATCGCGAGGCGGATGGCGGCCGGGTCGACGCCGGAGGCCGTCAGCTTCGAGACGAGCACGAGGTTGCCGAGCGACTTGCTCATCTTCGTGCCGTCGTAGGCGATGAGGCCGGCGTGGGCGAAGTGCCGGGCGAAGGGCTCGCCGGTGAGCGCCGAGGCGTGCCCGGCGCTCAGATCGTGGTGCGGGAAGGTCAGGTCCCGGCCGCCGGCCTGGACGCTCACGGTGCCGCCGAGCTCGCCCGTCGCGATGACGGCGCACTCGATGTGCCAGCCGGGTCGGCCCGGGCCGACGATCGTGTCCCAGGAGGGCTCGCCCGTCCGGGCCGCCCGCCAGACGAGCGGGTCGAAGGGGCCGCGCTTGCCGGGCCGGTCGGGGTCGCCGCCGAACTCGACGAAGGCCTCGGCCCGCGCCTGCGCGTCGAGCGGCGTCGTGCTGCCGAGCGTCCACGGCGTGCGCTCCCCCGCCGCGGCGACGTCGAAGTAGACGTCGGTCGCGTCGGGGTCGACGGGCGCCGGGTCGGCGTCGGCGGCGATCGGCACGCGGTACGCGAAGCCGGCGTCCAGGTAGGCGGCGACGGCGCTCGCGGTCTCGTCGATGGAGTCCTGCACGCGGACGTAGGCGTCCGGCGGGATCACGCGCAGCGCGCGCATGTCGCCGCGGAAGAGGTCGGTCTGGTCGAGCGCGATCTCCCGCCAGTCGCGGCCGGTCTTCTCGGCGCGCTCGAGCAGCGGGTCGTCGACGTCGGTGATGTTCTGCGCGAAGCGCACCCGCAGGCCGGCGTCGCGCCACGCGCGGCCGAGCGTGTCGAACGCCACGTAGGTGGATGCGTGGCCGAGGTGCGTCGCGTCGTACGGCGTGATGCCGCACACGTAGAGGGTCGCCGCGCCGTCCGGCGTGCTGGTCGGCTCGACGCGGCCCGTTGCCGAGTCGAAGAGGCTGATCGGTCCGCCCCCTCCGGGGACGGTCGGAAGCGAGGGAGCGGGCCACGACGCGACGGTTTGCACGGCACCAGCCTAATTCACTTGCGCGTGCAACGAATACGCGTGCAACGGAACGGGCCGTCGCAGGATCTTCCTGCGACGGCCCGAGTCGGCGGTTCCGGATGCGCCGGACGCGAGGCTTCGGCTACGCCTCGGCCCCAGCGCTCGCGTCCATGACGCCGAACGCGAGCAGGATGACGAGCAGCGTGCCGAGGGCGATGCGGTAGACGACGAAGGGCATGAACGAGCCCTTCTGCAGGTACTGCATGAGGTACTTGATGACGGCCCAGCCCACGCCGAACGAGACGACGAGCGCGATGATCGTCGGGATCCACGGCGTGGAGGCCGTGCCGTCGTCCTTGAGCGCCGAGAAGAGCTCGTAGAGGCCCGAGCCGAACACGGCGGGGATCGCCAGCAGGAAGCTGTAGCGGGCGGCGGCGCTGCGCGAGTAGCCCATGATGCGGCCGGCCGTGATCGTGCCGCCCGAACGGGAGACGCCCGGGAAGAGTGCGAGCGCCTGGGCGGCGCCAAAGACGAGGCCGTCGCGCACGCCGAGCTGCTCGAGCTCCTTCTGGCGGCGGCCGAAGATGTCGGCGAGGCCGAGGACGATGCCGAACACGATGAGCGTGATCGCGACCACCCACAGCGAGCGGAACTCGTGGCGGATGAACTTCTGCAGCAGCAGCCCCAGCACGACGATCGGCACGGAGCCGATGATGATGAGCCAGCCCATGCGCGCATCCGGGTCGCCCTTGGGGACGCGACCGCGCAGGGAGCCGAACCAGCGCGAGACGATGCGCACGATGTCGTTCCAGAAGTAGACGACGACGGCCGCCTCGGTGCCGAGCTGGATGATGGCCGTGAACGTCGCGCCGGGGTCGTGCGCGCCGATCCACTCGCCGACGATGCGCAGATGCGCGCTCGACGAGATCGGCAGGAACTCGGTGAGCCCCTGCACGAGCCCGAGGATGACCGCTTGGAACCAATCCATGGAGTGCTTATTTCCCTTCCGGCGTGCGCACGCGGCGCGCACCGGACGTGCGCGCAAACATGCCGAGCCTAGTTGCCGTCCGCCCGTCGAGCCCGCCGCGTCGCCCCGCGAGTGCGAAGTCGGGCCGAAGCCGGCGGGAAACCCGACGGCGTTCGTCGCCCGCGGCTCGCCCCGTTCTCCCCGGCCGCGGCGGTATCAGTACGTCCGCAGGAAGTCCGCCAGCACCTCGCGGCCGAAGGCGAGCGCCGCCAGCGGCACGCGCTCGTCGACGCCGTGGAACATCGCTGGGAAGTCGACGTCGGCCGGCAGCCGGAGCGGCGCGAACCCGTAGCCGGAGATGCCCAGCTGCGAGAGCGCCTTGTTGTCCGTGCCGCCCGAGAGGAAGTACGGGATCACCGGGGCGCCCGGGTCGAAGCGGTGCAGCGACGCCGTCGCCGCCTCCACGAGCGCGCCGTCCGCGGGCGACTCGAGACCCACCACCTGCCACAGCGTCTCGACCTCGATGTCGGGGCCCACGATCTCCCGGATGCGGGCCATCGTCGCATCCACCTCGTCCGGGAAGGGGCGCACGTCGATCGCCACGGTCGCCGACTCGGGGATGACGTTGTGCTTGTAGCCGGCGCTCAGCATCGTCGGGTTCGAGGTGGTGCGCAGGCTCGCCGTGAGGAAGCCCGCCGCCGAGCCCGTCTCGAGGACGATCTCGTCGGGCGAGACGCGCTGCGGGTCCACGCCCAGGATGCGGGCGAGCTCGTCGATCATGCGCGTCGTGGTGCCGTTGAGTCGCACGGGCCACTCGTGCGAGCCGAGCGCGGCGACGGCCTTCGCGAGCCGGGTGACCGCATTGGCGTCGGCTCGGATGTGCCGCGAGCCGTGCGCGGCGGCGCCCCGGGCGTGCAGGCGGATCCACGACATGGCCTTCTCGCCCGTCTGCATCAGGTAGGCGCGCTTGCCGCCGACGGTGATCGAGTAGCCGCCGACCTCGGAGATCGCCTCGGTCGCGCCCGCGAACAGCTCGGGCCGGTCGCGCACCAGCGGGAACGAGCCGCGTTCGCCGCCCGCCTCCTCATCGGCGAAGAACGCGACGACGAGGTCGCGCTCGGGCTGCTCGCCGGCGCCGAGGATCTGCTCCAGCGCGGTGACGATCATGGCGTCCATGTTCTTCATGTCGACCGCGCCGCGGCCCCACAGGAAGCCGTCGCGGATGACGCCCTCGAACGGGTCGACCGACCAGTTCGCGGCGTCGGCCGGCACCACGTCGGTGTGGCCGTGCACGACGAGCGCCGGCTTCGAGCGATCGCGGCCCTCGATGCGCGTCACGATCGAGGTGCGGCGGGGCTCCGCCTCGTAGCGCTCGACGGCGAGGCCGAGCCGTTCGAGTCGCGCTGCGAGGTGCTCGGCCGCCTCCGTCTCGCCCTTGGCGTCTCCCCCGCCGTGGTTGCTCGTGTCGAAGCGGATGAGCTCCTGCGTCAGCACGACCGTGGGGTCGGATGCGAGCACGGCCGGATCGGTCTCATGAGGGGTCGCCATGCACGACACGCTATCGGCGCCGAGGGCGTCGCGCGGCCCGGATGTCGGACGGTTGCCGAGCTTCGTCGCTCGTCGCGTCGATGACGCGCCCGGGTCGTCGACCCAGCCGCCGGAACTTGCGCCGACCCCT